>OKTI01000274.1_pt1 | contig 37788 bp, 34 predicted proteins | sample 1606071 | NCBI WGS metagenome assembly OKTI01 (sample SAMEA3879500, study PRJEB24766) | human gut metagenome | biome: human-associated habitat; feature: feces | place: USA | collected 1985/1987
CAATGAATGTGTACACGCATATCGGATTCGATGATGCTGAGGAAGAATTGAAACGAATGGAAAAGTTTAGGAAGGCACAAGCGGAGGTTGAGCAGAAGAAGGAGAAACCGATGTCGCAAAAGATGTTTAAGGCGATTTAAATTAGCTATTCATTGTAATAAAGGCATTGCCGATATAAGATTTAGAAAGTCATAAAAACTTAACAATTTTTATGTATCACTAAGAATTTTTTGTGATATAATATAGAAAAGTAGATGACAGATAGAGAATATTGTGATATACTCAATCTGTTTGTTTTAGAAAAAAGTAGGAGGTGTGCTTATGCAATATATCGGTAGTGAACTGCAAGATAGAATGAATTTGTTAGGCATTGATGTTTCTGCTTTGTCTGAAATTACTTTTATGGATGAAGAAACAATTTGTGATATTATCGAAAATAGAATCTCTTACGAAGATGTAGATGAATTTGATATGTCATTGATTTGTAGTGCTCTTCATTGTGATGCTCAGTATTTTATTGATGGTGAAGTAAGAAATAAAGATTTGCTTATTTCGACAATGAACAGAGGGAAGGATTCTGTTAAATCAAAGAACGTTAAGGCAAAAATTCAAGATTTTATGAGTGATTTTGCTTTTGTTAATGAAGTGTTGTTGGAAGAAGCATAGTATTTTGTAAAGAAAAGAGGTATTCTTTTGACAAGAAACATTCTTGAAGCAGTAAATAACGCCAGGGAATTCTTTGAAATAGAAGATTACCCTGGTGATTTTTTTTCTCGCTTAGATAAAGTAGATTATACAAATAAGTATGGAATATTGCTATTTAAGGAAGATATAGATAAGCTGTCAGGATTCATAGGTTATGGTGTGAATGATTTAGCGGTTATTTGTATTAATTATAAGAGAACCTATGGACATCAAAACTTTACATTGGCGCATGAAGTAGGACATTGGTTCTTGCACAAAGGTGTTAGCAGCTCTGATGATGATCGTGTATTAGGATATTCTAGTGATAAAGTTGAACAGGAGGCAAACGATTTTGCAAGTGAATTACTTTATCCTGAAGAATTATTAGTTAAAGACTATTTTTTTGCAATACAGCATGATCTGTTTTTGATAAGCAATAGGAAGGAGTTAGGTGAATTTATAGATAGACTTTGTCGTAAGTATTGCTTGAGCTATGAAATGGTTTTGAGAAAACTGCTTTACAAGAATAGACAGGTTAAGCAGTATAATTCAATTAGAAAAGAAATTGAAAAAGCAATCGGAGGTAAAGTTTCTGAGGTTTTTGAAAAAGATTTTTATTCCGTTAATGAGGAATTGCCACGATATCAAAGATTTATGAAACCATATATAGAATTAGAAAATAAAGTTGATAAACTAGTAACAGAAGGAAAGATTGGTAGAGCAACAGGAGAATCTATAAAGTTAAGAAGCGGGGTGGAAAACAGTTAATGTATTATTTAGTTGATACGAATGTTTTCCTTCACGCTATTTGTGATGAAATTTATACGGTTGCAAATCTTTGCAAGGAAAACAATCAAGAGGTGACAATCACAGAAACAATATTAAATGAACTTGAACCAGGGTATTATTTGGAAATAGAAGATGAAACTGCTAAAGAGGCATATAATGTAGTACATAATCTTACCTTTGGAACAATGGGAATAAAGACAATTCGTTTGGTGAAATTGGAAGAAATACCAGGAGCAAAGGAAGAATTAAAGAAAATCCGTAGACGATTCTATGATTGGATGAAAGATCCTAACTACTTAAAAAGTCTTATTGCTAAGGGAAAAATATCAGAGGATGATATTAAAAAGAAGAGTTTTAGAAATAAGGATATGGGTGAATGTGAATTGATAGCCATTGCAAAAGTTTCGTCAGATGAACATCAAATCGTGACAAACGATAAAGGTAGAGTCTTTTTACATCCTGAACAAAATTTGTTTGATGAATATGCGTCTGAAATTGGACTGACAGTATTAAGTAGTGATGAGTGGCTTCGCCAAATTGGTCATATAAAATAATTAGAGGTCGTCTATAGGACGGCCTTTTTGTATATAGAAAATCCCTTAGTAGTAACCCTTTCTCTTTTACTACTAATTTTACTACTAACAGGTAGTAACAACTTGCAGGGGTTTGCTCTGATTTGCCACAATTTGTAATTTCAGAACAAATAGAAAAATCCCCGAAATCCTTCGCAAAACAGGGTATTCCGGGGCAAAATAAGGAGAAACAAAACTATGATAAAAGTACTTTTTGTATGCCACGGCAATATCTGCCGAAGCACTATGGCAGAAAGCGTTATGACATATTTAGTTGAGAAAGAGGGACTTGCGGATAAGTTCTATATTAATTCTGCGGCGACAAGCCGCGAGGAGATTGGTAATGGGGTGCATCATGGCACTGTTGCCAAGTTGAAGAAAGAAGGGATTCCGGTGATTCCTCATAGGGCAGTGCAGATGACTCTGAATGATTATGAGGAATATGATTACCTTATTGGAATGGATACTGAGAATATCCGCAATATGCAGAGGATATCGGGCGGAGATCCGGATGAGAAGATATATAAACTGCTTACTTTTGCGGGAAACGGACTTGATGTGGCAGATCCATGGTATACGGGAGATTTTGAGGCAACTTACAGGGATGTTCTGGCAGGCTGCAAAGGACTGCTTGAATGCCTTAAGGAAGAATTGTAGGCGGTTGCAGGCAGGTTACATGAGCAAGTGCCACGGCAATATATATGAATAAAAAGGGTCGGGCAAGGCAGGCTGTCTTCTTCTGGGACAGCCTGCCTTGCCCGACAGCCACTACCTATAGGTTGTTACCTACCTACCACGGCAGAATATACATATTCCTCTGGTAAGAACCGAATACAGTGGCAGTTGCCTTAAGCTCTGCACCGAGACGGCGGAAAGACGAATTGCTGGCGACGTTGTCAGGGTGGGCTACGGCGAGGATTGTGTCGATGCCGCGGTTGCGGGCAATTGAACAGAGGCGCTTGTTAAGCTCACACATAAGGTTGTGACCGCGGAAGTCAGGGTGAACCATGCATCGTCCGACTTCAGCTACATTTGTAGAACGAATGTCGAGACCGAGCTTTTCAGCTTCCTCAGCAAATTCATGTTCATTAAAGAAAAGGGCGCTGGCGGCAACAAGTTCATTATCGTCATTAAATGCACCTAAGAAGCATGTCCAGTCAGCATCAAAGAAATGTGAGCGTTCAATATCATCAATAGGAATCCACCATTCCGGAACAGGAAGAGCATTTTCTATAGTATATATAAGCTGTTCAAGGGAAGCCTTATCATTTTTATCTAATACACGGATATTCATAGCAATCTCCTATACACTTAAATTCAGAAATAACTTTAATATTACCTTAATATATGTAAGTTATAATCCTAATCCACCACATTATAATATGTATGTATCTTAAAATCAAAATATTTTTAAATTCGCGGGCAGAATATTAAGCAGACACAAATTAATGCCGATATACATTTATAAGACATATTGCTTCTTGAATATTTATAAAAATATATATTTAGATAGATTTTTTTTATTTAGGGCTTTTAAATTTCCTTTTTTATGTATATAATGGTGATTAGCCATGGGTACACATGGCTTCTAATGACTTTTGATTTTATGTTTTATCTGAATATATCGGACAGACAGAGGTTCGCATTGTTTTATAAGAAAGGGGAATTATCATGTTATCAACAGATATTGGTATAGATTTAGGTACTGCAAGTATTCTTGTGTACATCAGAGGCAAAGGTGTTGTTCTTAAAGAGCCTTCAGTTGTTGCATTTGACAGGGATACTAATAAGATTAAGGCTATCGGTGAGGAAGCAAGACTGATGCTTGGTAGAACACCAGGTAACATCGTTGCTGTAAGACCTCTTCGTCAGGGTGTTATCTCTGATTACACTGTAACTGAGAAGATGCTTAAGTATTTTATCCAGAAGGCTATCGGCAAGAGAATGCTTAAGAAGCCTAGAATCAGTGTATGCGTACCTTCAGGTGTTACTGAGGTTGAGAAGAAGGCGGTTGAGGATGCTACTCTTCAGGCAGGCGCAAGAGAGGTTGCTATTATTGAAGAGCCTATCGCGGCAGCTATCGGTGCAGGTATTGATATTTCAAGACCATGCGGTAATATGATTGTTGATATCGGTGGTGGTACAACTGATATCGCTGTTATTTCTTTAGGAGGAACTGTTGTAAGTACTTCTATTAAGATTGCCGGTGATGATTTTGATGAAGCTATCGTAAGATACATGAGAAAGAAGCATAATCTTCTTATCGGTGAAAGAACCGCAGAAGATATTAAGATAAAGGTTGGTTCTGCTTATCCTAAGGCAGAAGTCACAACTATGAATGTACGAGGAAGAAACCTTGTAACAGGTCTTCCTAAGACTGTAGAGGTAAGCTCAGAGGAGACAGAGGAAGCTTTAAGAGAGGCAACTTCACAGATTGTTGAAGCTGTTCACAGCGTTCTTGAGAAGACTCCACCAGAACTTGCATCTGATATTGCAGACAGAGGAATCGTCCTTACAGGAGGCGGAAGTCTTCTTTCAGGACTTGAGGATTTAATTGAAGCCAAGACAGGAATTAATACTATGACAGCCGAAGATCCAATGACATGTGTTGCTATTGGTACAGGTAAGTTTATTGAGTTCCTTGCAGGCTACAGAGACGAAGTTAAGTAACCTGGAACATTTTTAATAAGATTATTACTAATGTTTCTTAACAATCTGGCAGAATGGATAATCTCTATGCCGGAAGAATATATTATCAAGAAAGAGGCGGGCTATGGTAAAAGGGCTTTATACAGCGTACTCTGGCTTGACAGTTCAGCAGAAGAGACTGGATGTAGTGTCTAATAATCTGGCTAATGCAACTACCACAGGTTATAAGAAAGAAGGCCTTACGACACAGTCGTTTAAAGATGTTTATGGCATCAAAGTTAAAGATGAAACTGTGGGCTATATTAATCAGAATATCGGAACTCTGAATCTTGGAGCGAAGGTAGGAGAATCCTTCAGAAGTTGGGATCAGGGCTCTTTCCAGAACACGGGCAATACATTTGACTTTGCACTGAGTGGAAGTGGATTGTTTTCGATTTCTTTCACTAACAAAGCTGGAGAAACTTCAACGCTTTATACCAGGGACGGATCTTTCCAGATGAACCGTGAAGGTTATCTGGTAACCAAGGATGGTGATTTTGTATTGGGCGAGAATGGTCCGATACAGTTACCTACAGACTTTGAAAAACTGACTGTAGAAGAGAGTGGCGAAATATATGCTGACGGACAGTATGTAGACAGATTTGCTCTTGTAGATTTTGAGAATTATGACTATGTTGAGGCATATGGCGAGAATCTTTACAGAGCTGTAGATGGCGCAACACAGACAGATGCTGCAGCAACAGTTAATCAGGGATATTTGGAGGCTTCCAATATTAATGTGGTAACAGAGATGGTAGATATGATATCTATTGCAAGAGATTTTGAAAGTAATCAGAAGATTATGAATACTATCGATGAGATGTTAGGAAAGATGGTATCTATATCTGAGATTTAGTAACAACTGTTAGGCATATACATATGGAGGACTGACGACATGATGAGATCATTGTGGACTGCTGCATCAGGAATGATGAGCCAGCAGACAAGTGTAGATACTATTGCCAACAATCTGGCAAATGTTAATACAGTAGGATATAAGCAGGAGCAGACTCAGTTTAAGTCTCTGCTTTACCAGAATCTTCAGGCGAAGACTACTTCTGCCAACGGAGAGAATAAACCTGTTGGAGCACAGGTTGGACTTGGTTCAAGAGTTTCAGCAGTAACATCAATATATACACAGGGTGCATTAAATGCAACTGACAGTACAACAGATTTTGCAATTAATGGAGATGGTTTTTTCGCAGTAAGAAATACTAATACTGATGAGACTGTGTATACAAGAAATGGACATTTTACATGGGCAACAGCTACAGAAGGTGTAATGCTTAGTACTTCTGAAGGATATCCTGTACTCAGCGCAGATGGCGCAGAGATAGTTCTTGGACAGGACGCTAATGGTAAAGATTATAAGACTAATCTTATTACTATTGATACAGACGGCAACCTTTTATATCCTGACGAGTCTAACAATCCGGCACCAATCGGTATTAAGATTGGCTTATATCAGTTTTCTAATCCTGCAGGACTGGATAAGATTGGTGGAAGCTACCTTTCAGAGACTGAGGCGTCAGGAGCTGCACTTAACGAAGCGTACGATGAAGTTGGAAAGAAGAGCTCATTAAGACAGTCATATCTTGAATCATCTAATGTTCAGGTTGCAACTGAGATGGTTAATCTTATTACAGCACAGAGAGCGTATGAATTATGTTCTAAGGCTATAACAACATCTGATACAATGATGGAGCAGGCTAATAACCTTAAGAGATAAGCGGGGTGTAGTGTATGAGCGATTCTATTACGGGGCTTAGCAGTAAGAATTATTCAGATGTGTATGATTCTAAAGCGGGTTCTTTAACTAATAAACTTACAGATACTGATTATTCTAAGGCATCAGACGATGAACTTATGTCTGTATGCAAGGATTTTGAAAGTTATTTTGTTGAACAGGTTCTTAAGTCAATGGAGAAGATGGCTAAGATTGATTCGGATGACGAAGATAGCAATCTGTTCTCTTCTATGGCTGGAATTGGCGGAACAGAGGATACTTCACTTAATACTTTGGGAAGTTACTTTGGAGATGAGATGGTGTCATCTTATGCCAAGCTTATGACTGATTCTAATCATGGCAAAGGACTTGGAATAGCACAGACGCTTTATGAGCAGATGAAGAGAAATTATTCTACAGAGTCTATTCCTAAGGCAGATGAGCAGGAATAATATTTAACATAAAGGAGATAACAGATTGGATTACGAGTCTGTGAAATATGTAGAGGGCTTTGTGGAGAATATTATCTTCAGGAATGAAGACAATGGATATACGGTTTTTAATATTGTATATGATGATGAAGAAATCACCTGTGTTGGAGTGTTAAGCTATATCAACACAGGTGAATTTATTACTGCACAAGGCGAATTTGTTAAGCATGCAGTTTACTACATGCAGTTTAAAGTCACATCTTATGAGTTCAGGGCGCCGGATGATGCTGCATCCGTAAGGCGTTATCTAAGCTCCGGGGCAATCAAGGGTATCGGCGAGAAGATGGCTGAACGAATAGTTAAGACATTTGGCGATGATACATTCAGGATTATGGAAGAAGAACCGGAGCGTCTGGCTGAGATTAAAGGAATAAGCATGTCTAAAGCTATGGATATAGCAAACCAGCTTATTGACAAGAAAGACATCAGAAAAGCAATGATGTTTCTTCAGCGTTATGGAATCCAGATGAATCTTGCCAACAAAATATTTAAGCGTTATGGAAACGATATATATAACATTCTTGAACAGAATCCGTACAGGCTTGCTGATGACATAGAGGGTGTCGGTTTTAGGACGGCTGATGAGATTGCTTCGCGTGCCGGAATTAAGATTGATTCTGAATTCAGGATTAAGAGCGGAATATTTTATGTGCTTAACCAGGCGACAATGCAGGGACACACATATCTTCCGTATGATAAGCTTGTGCGTCAGGTCAACGAACTGCTTTTAATTGATGTCCAGGACTATGACAAATATCTTATGGACCTGACAATGGATAAGAAGATAGTTGTCAAGGTTAAGGACAATGTAAAATGTGTCTATGCCCGCATGTATTACAACATGGAAGCAAATGTTGCAGCGATGCTTAATAATCTCGATGTACAGATTGAGGAAGACCAGAAATTCATTGATGACAGGATTGCAAGGATTGAGGATAAAGAAGGAATAACTCTTGATGATATCCAGAAAGAGGCTGTCGCGAAAGCTGTCAGAAATGGGCTTGTTGTTATTACTGGCGGACCGGGAACCGGTAAGACTACAACTATTAATACAATAATCAAATATTTTGAGCTGGAAGGTCTGGAAATCAGGCTTGCAGCGCCTACGGGACGTGCAGCCAAGAGAATGACTGAGGCGTGCGGTTATGAAGCACAGACAATCCACAGAATGTTAGAGATAAGCGGCGGTGTGCCGGATGGTGACAGAAAGTCGGCAGCAGGTCTGTCTATGTTCTTTGAGAGAAATGAAGATAATCCGCTCGAGGCTGATGTTATTATCGTTGATGAGATGTCGATGGTGGACATAAGCATTATGAATTCACTTCTTAAAGCTGTTTCGATTGGAACGAAACTGATTCTTGTAGGTGATGTGGACCAGCTTCCAAGTGTAGGTCCGGGAAATGTACTTAAAGACATCATAGAATCCGGATGTTTTCCGGTTGTTAAGCTGGAGAGGATATTCAGACAGGCGGCACAGAGTGAGATTATTATTAATGCCCATAAGATAAACAGGGGTGAGGAGGTAGTACTTAACAAGTACAGCAAGGATTTTCTCTTTGTTCACAGAAACGGTGCAGACAATATAATAAATGCGATGAAAACGCTTATTAAGGACAAACTTCCGGATTATGTAGGTGCCGATGTGTATGACCTTCAGATTCTTACTCCATCGCGAAAATCCAATGTCGGGGTGGAACGTCTTAATAAGATTATGCAGGATTTTCTTAATCCGGCTGATGCTATCAAGCAGGAAAGACAGGTCGGTGATGTTACTTTCCGTGAAGGTGATAAGGTTATGCAGATTAAGAATGATTATCAGCTTGCATGGGAAAAACGAAGCAGATACGGTATTCCAACAGAACAGGGAACGGGCGCTTTTAACGGGGATACCGGAGTTATAGAGAGAATAAGCACATTTGATGAGAATGTAACTGTGAAATTCGAAGATGGCAGATTCGTTACTTATGAATTCTCACAGCTTGATGAGCTTGAACTTGCGTATGCGATTACGGTTCACAAATCACAGGGAAGTGAGTACCCGGCGGTTATTATTCCGATGTCGCAGGGGCCAAGAATGCTGATGAACAGGAATATTCTGTATACGGCAGTTACAAGAGCAAGAAAATGTGTGTGCCTCGTTGGGGAAGAGGAGATATTCAGGCTTATGGCTGACAATGTATCAGAGTCAAAACGATATTCTTCACTCACAGACAGGATTGAAGAAATCAGACATATTGAAGATTTCGGACAATGATAATTGATATGTTTATATGTGATAATGATGATAATAATGGGGGATTATGGATTATAAGAAGGTATTGATGGAGGCAGTTAATGCGGTACTTCCACCAGCGTGTCCTATGTGTGGAAAGCCGGCACCTTTTGTTGGAGGGATAAGGGCAGATATATGTGGAAGCTGCATGCATAATATAAATTATGTAAGCGAGCCTGCCTGTTTAAAATGTGGTAAGCCGGTGAAAGATGAAGAAACGGAATACTGCAGTGACTGCAGCAGGCAGAAGCATGTATATGACCAGGCATGTGCGTTGTATGAATATTCTAAGAATGTCAAGGAATCAATATACAGATTTAAATATTATAACAAGCAGGAATATGCAGGAATATATGCGAAGCAGATGGCGGACAGATGTGGCAGGATGATACGCATGTGGTCGCCGGATGTGATAATTCCTGTTCCGATTCATATTTCGAAATATAAGGAGCGTGGGTTTAACCAGGCTGGGCTTATTGCACAGGCACTTGGAAGAGCCATGCAGATTCCGGTAGATGAGGAATATCTCGTGAGGATTGTTAAGACTCAGCCCATGAAGGAGCTAAGTAATCGGGAAAGAATTAAAAATCTGCAAAATGCTTTTCAAGTAAGAGGAAAAGTTGTAAGATATAGAAAAGTATTAATCGTGGACGACATATATACAACAGGAGCAACATTTGATGCATGCGCAGCAGTACTTAAAGATGCAGGAGTATCGCAGGTATATGGCATAAGCCTGTGCGTGGGAGACGGATTTTAAAGTATGAGCTGCTTTAGTAACTGGACCTGTTAACGAGATTGATAAAGAGAATTAACAAGGAGAAGCTATGGAAGTTAAGAATTGTAAGAACTGTGGAAGATTATATAATTATATAGGTGGTGTGTACAGACTTTGTCCTGAATGCATGAGAAAGCTTGAAGAAAAGTTTCAGGAGGTTAAAGATTATATAGAGGATAATCCAAGGGCTGATATGAGAGAAATATCTGAGAAGTGCGATGTCAGTACAAGACAGATTGAACAGTGGATAAGAGAAGAAAGATTATCGTTCAGTGATGATTCACCTATTGGTATTGCATGCGAAGTATGCGGAGCTACCATAAGAACCGGAAGATACTGTGAGAGATGTAAGAACGATTTAGCTAACAGACTGGGAGGCATGTATGGAAGCAGATCTTCAACCGTTGATGCTGATAAGATAAGAGAGAGAAGAGAAAAGGCAAGGATGAGATTTCTTGATAAATAATAAGCTTTTTTCAAAACGGGTATAAAGTATTTGCGGAAACTGTCCGATATCTTACACATGAAGCAAGAGAGTATCTGCTTTAATTAATGGAAAGTGAGGCGGTTAATATGCGCATAGATGCTTATAATGCTGTTAATCAGATATATCAGACCAGCCAGATTTCTAAAGCTAAGACAGCAGCTAAGACATCATCGGTTAGTGACAAGTTTGAGATTTCTGACACAGCCAAGACATATCAGACAGCCAGGACAGCAGTAAGTAAGGCTTCTGATGTTCGAGAAGACAAGATTGCTGATATTAAGGCACGTATGGCAGCAGGAACTTACAACATCAGTTCAGAAGCTGTTGCAGATAAGATTCTGAACAACATTTCAACATTAACATTTTAGTGGGGTTTTATTAGATGGCAAGTTTGATAGATTCTTTGATTAATATAATGAATGATGAGAACAGACAGTATACTGAGCTTTTGGACTTGTCTAATAATAAGACTACTGCTATTGTTAAGGGAGATGTCGGACAGCTTCAGGAGATATTTGGTAAGGAGCAGAAGCTTATTGATATTCTTAACAGACTGGAGATGGAGAGACAGTCATGTGTTGCAGATATATGTAAGATTCTGCATCTGTCAGCAGCAGAGGTTAAGGTGAGTCAGATAGTAAGACTGTTAGAAAAGAAGCAGGCAGAGCATGATGCTTTAGAACAGTCGTATCTGAGTCTTAAGAAAACTGTAAACCAGCTTACGCAGGTTAATGATAATAACAGGCTGCTGCTTAAGGAATCAATGGATATGATTGATTTTGAGATTAATCTTGCGAAGAATGCAAGTATGGCTCCACAGACGGCTAACTATGGAAAGGGAGCGTATGAGGAGACAGGTGGCATGGGAAGCACAAGCTTTGATGCCAGGCAGTAATATTCTGATGGCATATCAGGATGCCACGGATATAAGACAATATGAATAATATCACGGATGATTTATTGTGAGATGGGGTTGTCCGTGTTGGATTGAAAGCCACATTTTTACTAAGGAAATGTGGCTTTTTTAGTCTCTGGGGTGTTTTGTTTTAAAAAAATGACGATATACATATAAGATTATGAATTAAGTAAGAAAGAGGTGACCTTATGGCTAATGGAATGGCAGGATTGTTTGTTGGAGCAAGCGGTTTGAAAACAGCTCAGACAGCGCTCAACACAACAGCACACAATCTGTCTAATATTAACACAACCGGATATACAAGACAGCAGGTTACTTTCTCTGATACTACATATGTCAATGTCAACAGTAAGGACAAAGTAAGTTATGCAAGCTATGGACTTGGTGTTGCAATATCTGAGGTAAGAAGAATAAGAGATCAGTATATTGACCTGGCATACAGGAATGAAAATTCAAGACTCGGATTCTATGAAAGCCAGTATAATGCTGTTCAGGAGATAGAAGATCAGTTTGGTGAGATGCAGGGTGTAACTTATGAGTCATATCTTACCAATCTGTATGATTCAATTAACGAACTTGCCAAGAATCCGACAAGTACAGTTGCAAGGTCATCACTTATCCAGAATGCGACTGCATTTATAGAAAAATCAGAAAATGTGTATAAGGGGCTCAGGGATTACCAGACAACTCTTAATACACAGGTTAGTAATATGGTTAATAAGATTAATGATCTTGCAGGCCAGATATATAAGCTTAATAAGAGTATTGCCAAGGTGGAAGCACCGGGTATTGAGAAAGCTAATGATTTAAGAGACCAGAGAGATGCAGCAATAGATGAACTCAGCAAATATATAGATATTACTTATTATGAATCAGAGAATAAGGAAACTATTATTAATGCAGCCGGAGTTCCTCTTGTAACATCAGGTGAACTTACAGCTATGAGTACAAGAGTTGTCGAGGGAACAACACTTGTTATTCCAACATGGCCATCGTATGAAAGAGATGTTTATGAAGATGGCAAGTTGGCATCTAATGCTGATGATACAGATAAGGGACAGCTTAAGGGACTTATTATTGCAAGAGGCAATATGGTTGTAGATTATACAGTGGTTCCGGTTGCACCTGACAGCAATGATTATGACATGAGTACTGAGGAAGGCCGTACAGCATATCAGCAGGCCTATAATGAATATGCAAAGCAGCAGGAATACTACAATACATATGTAGAGCCTTCAGCAATTCTTAGCGCTATGGCGGGATTCGATAAGCTTGTTAATGGAATTGTTGAAAGAATCAACGGAATCTTGTGTCCGGAGAAAACTGAGACAAGGACTAATCCTTATCTTAATGCAGATGGAAGTGAGATTCAGGCAGATACATACATATATAATTCAGTTGATCAGCCGGTTCTTTATGACAGATACGGAAGAAAGGTTACCGGAACTGATAACGGTGATGGTACTTACAGCTATGCATCTGGTGAGAAATTATACGAGAGTGCAGGCGGAGCAACGGTTCCGGTTGATTCATATGAGTATCTTATGCTTGACATGGACAAGACTGGATACGGTATGGATGACAATAAGACTGTTGGTACAGAACTGTTTTCAAGAATTGGAACAGACAGATATATTAAGACTACAGGTGATAATGGAGAGACAATCTATCTTAGAAACAATCTTAACGAGACAGATTATGAATCATTATATAAGCTTGGCAATCTGAAGATTAATCCTGAAGCAGCACAGAATGTAGGAAAGATTCCACTTTCTACTGTACAGGGTAAGGAAGATTTTGACAGAGCCAAGGAACTCGTGGATATATGGGATGAGAAATTCGCTTCCCTTAACCCGGACATGTATGCGAAGTCGGATTACATGTCATTCTACAATAATTATATTGGTGAATATGCCACTATGGGTAAGGCACTTTATAATTATGTAGGTAACCAGACAACGATGGTTGATGGTTATGATAACCAGAGACTACAGTCAGAGGGTGTATCCTCTGATGAAGAGTTAGAGAAGATGATAAAGTATCAGCAGGCATATAATGCAGCATCGAGATATGTCAATGTAGTAAGCGAAATGCTGGAACATCTCGTTACTTCACTTGGACGTATATAAATGCTGATTAATACAGGAGGATAATATGGCATCAACATTTTTTGGATTAACAATTGCATATACAGGATTGCAGGCGGCGCAGACATCTATTAATGTTACATCACATAATCTTGCTAATATCAATAACCAGGCATATACGAAGGAGACAGCTTCTATTAAGGCTGGTGAGGCATTGCGTTCATATGCTAAATATGGAACACTTGGTGCAGGAGTTATAGTTGATGCAATTAATCAGACGAGAGATTCTTACTATGATGAGAAGTACAGAAATAATTATACTAATTATGGACAGTACAATGTTAAGGATACATACATGTCACAGATACAGAATTATCTCAATGAGTTCACACTTAAGGGATATTCAACAGAGTATGAGAATTTCTTTGCAGCACTTAACCAGCTTGATCTTTCACCGGCTGATACATCAGCAAAGAACCAGCTTATCAATAATGCAAAGAGCATGACAGATTACTTTAATACTCTGGCTACTAATTTAAGGAATGTTCAGATAGACGCTAATAACGAGATTAAAGATACTGTTAACCAGATTAATTCTCTGGCACAGAGCATTTCTTCTCTTAATAAGCAGATTAACCAGATTCAGGCTAATTATGGCAATGCCAACGACCTTAAGGATGAGAGAAATGCTTTAATTGATGATCTTTCCAAGCTGGTTAATATATCAGTAAGTGAGACAGACATTGGCAACAATCTTACAGACCTTCAGATTACAATTAATGGTAATTCGCTTGTTAATGGCTATAATTACCATACTCTTCAGACTGTTTCAAGAGATGAACCAAGAAATGTATCAGATGCGGCAGGTCTGTATGACATACAGTGGGAGACCGGACAGCCATTTAACATATACAGCACTTCATTAGGCGGAGAGTTAAAGGGACTTATTGATATAAGAGACGGATGTAATGGTGAGATTGAAAAATATGCCACAACAACTGACGATGATGGCAATGAAACATACAAGACAGATGCAGAGGGTAATATCCTTACTGATACAGTAAGTAAGGTGGACAGCAATACTAATTATAAGGGAGTTCCTTATTATCAGGCACAGCTTAACCAGTTTATACAGACATTTGTATCATCAATCAATGAGATTCTTACAAAGGGTGTTACATCAGATGGCTCGGCAAGCGGAATTCCACTTTTTGTAATGTCAGATGGAAGCAAGGCTCTTACAGCGTCAAGTGTAACAGTTAATCAGGATCTTATTGATAACGCGGACCTTCTTGCTACCAAGTACAAGGAAAGCGATGGAGAAGCCAATACAAGCCTGATTGTAGACCTTATCAATTCTAAAGATGCTAAGATATATGACGGAGGTACGGGAACATATTTTCTCGAAAGTATTGTCAGTGATATGTCAATAGATGCAAGTAAGGCAATTAATTTTACAAAGAATTACAACAATCTTAAGACAACTATACAGAACCAGAGATTATCTGTAATGGGTGTTGATACAGATGAAGAAGCCATGGATCTTGTAAAGTTCCAGCAGGCATATAATTTAAGTTCGAAGATGATGACTGTCATGAATCAGTTATATGACAGACTTATTAATAATACAGGTGTATAAAACAGGAAAAGAATTCTTCTCCCCACCATAGGGGCGGTTTTTGACTCGCGATATAAGGAGGCACAATATGCGTATTACTAACCAGATGATGGTAAACAGCTCAATATCCAATATTCAGGGAAATAAGAGCCAGCTTAATGATTTAAGTACACAGCTCTCAACACAGAAAAAGATTAATAAGCCTTCTGATGACCCTATTATAGCCATCAGGGCATTGAGACTGCGTTCAAGTCTTGATGAGGTAACACAGTATCTTGGAAAGAATATTCCTGATGCATCATCATGGTTAAGTGTAACTCATGATGCATTAGATGAAAGCAACAAGATTATACAGGATCTGTATAATTACTGTGTGCAGGGTTCTACGGATTCATATTCAGAAGCTGAGCGTAATACTCTTGCTGAAAGTCTTAACAAGCTGGTGGAAGCTTATTATGAGCAGGGAAATGTTGATTATGCCGGAAGATATGTATTTACAGGACATGCTACAGATAAGCCTCTGACATACCAGTCAGATGAAACCGCTAAAGATGTTGATTATACAATTACACAGAACTTTACAAGGGAGAATTTATCTAATAAGACGGCATACACTAATGCATATACTAATGATGATATTATTAATCTTAATGTAAAGACAGATGCTAACGGCAATATAATCACACCTAATATAACGGATGTACACAGAATCCAGCTCGCATATGATGAGATTAACGGAAAAAATTTTTCGATGAGCATGGGAGATAATAATTCTGCCAATATCACTATTGCTGATGATGGTAGTGTTGCTATAGATGGAGGACTTACTGTTCCGGTAACTGATGCAGACGGTAATACAGCTGATACCGCTGTAAATGTTGTTACAACGACAGATCCTAATTATGTTCCGGGTGAGAATGAGATTGCAATTAACTCAACAACCGGAGAGCTTCTTCTTGGTGAGAATGTATACAAGTCAGTGTATGCTGATAATGCATTTTCAGTGACATACGAGAAGAGCAATTTTATAAAGGGTGACATTGACCCGACAATGTATTTTAACTGTGTTGATAATAATACAGGAATTGAGTACAACAAGCAGAGTGAGGATATTGAATATATCATTAATTTTTCACAGAAGATTAAGGTTAATACAGAAGCTGATGAAGCTTTCAATATATATCTTGGAAGAAATGTTGATGACCTTGTCAATGCGGTACAGAATGTCCTTGATATTAATGACCAGATATCAAAGATTGAGTCTATGCAGAAGGAAGGACAGTACAGCGATGAGGCTTCACAGAAGAAGTTAAGTGATATTATGGAAGGCCTTACAAAGCAGAGAGATTTTGCAAAATCTAAGATGAAAGATGCTTTTGAAGCGGGAATCGGTCAGATGCAGGGCTATCAGGAGCAGGTATCTAATGCGAAGGCTGATGTAGGAAACAGACAGATAAGACTGGATCTTACGAAGACACGACTTACAGAACAGAAGACTAATTTCACTGATCTTAAGTCTCAGAATGAAGACATTGATCTGGAAGAGATTGTTGTTACATATACATCAGCACAGCTTGTATATCAGGCAGCATTATCAGCTGCGAGCAAGGTTGTTCAGCAGACACTGCTTGATTTCCTTGGGTAGCCAGCATAAGAGAGGAATACAGTGAGGCAGGCTGAGAGTTAAGCTGTATAAACAGCATTGACAGATAAAGGATAGAATTAAGATTTGGAGGTTTGACATGAAAGTACAGACTAAATGGTTTGGAGAGATTGAAGTTAGTGATGATAAAATCATCACATTTGACAAGGGAATTATTGGATTTGAGGACTGGAAGAAGTATACTCTTGTGTATGATGCAGAGAAAGAGGAGAATATATCAATTATATGGCTTCAGGCGATTGATGAGCCAACACTTGCACTTCCTGTCATGAAGCCGGAATTCGTGTATGAGACATATGATCCTGTTGTTGAGGATGAGCTTCTTAAATCTCTCGGAGATGATATACAGGATGATAATATCAGAGTGTACTGTGCGCTTACGGTACCACAGGATATTACTAAGATGACAATTAATCTTAAAGCTCCTATCATTGTTGATTTTGATACAATGAAAGGAATACAGCTTATAGCAGATAATTCTGAATATCAGGTAAGATATCCTATATACGATATTCTAAAGAAGGAGGAGAACTAATATGCTCGCATTATCAAGAAAGAAAGACGAAGCAATCATTATTAATGATGATATTGAGATTACAATAATCGAAATCAAGGGCGATCAGGTAAAGCTTGGCATATCAGCTCCTAAGTCAGTGCCTATATATCGTAAGGAAGTGTATGCACAGATACTTGATTCTAATAAGGAAGCAGCAAGTTCGGTTGATGTGAAGTCTCTTAACCAGTTATTTAAGAAATGATTTGTTTTATTAGTGTATATTTTTGTCCAAAGGGTTAAATTTTACTTAACATTTTCCGATATATGCAGTACAACATGAATGTAACTACAGGATAAAGTTTTGTTTTCACACGGAGGTGGAATTGTATCATGGGAATGGAAGTTAATGGAGTAGCGGCAGCGTCAAGCTATCAGAGCCAGAATTCACAGGCTGCCAAGCCGGTATCACATGTAAGCAGTGTTACAACAACTACAGATAAGAGCAATGAGGTTGTTGTTGATTCAGCAAAGTCAGCAGCATCTAATGTGGCAGTTTCTGTAGGACAGGCAGCAGACAGTGAGAAGAATGGCAGCAGCGCTAAAGACAATGACAAGGCTAAGAAGCAGGCTGAATCAATGGCTGATGTTAAGGATATAAGGAAAGTCCTTAACAACAATACAATTGCAGAATTTGGCTACAACGAACCAACTAACAGAATCACAATTAAGATTAAAGATAAAGATACAGATGAAGTTATTAAGGAGATACCTTCAGAGAAAGCTCTTGAGATGCTTGCCAAGGCATGGGAGCTTGCAGGTATCATAGTAGATGAGAGGAGATAAGCTATGGCAATAAGATTATCTGGTATGGTATCGGGTATGGATACAGAATCACTTGTTTCAGCGCTCGTATCATCATATAAGTTAAAGAAAGACAATCTTGTTAAAGCACAGACCAAGCTTTCATGGAAGCAGGAAAAGTGGAAGACCATGAATACAAGTATTTATGGCTTTTATAGTGGAAAGCTTTCAAGTGCAAGATTTTCTACAAGTTATAATCTGAAGACATCAAGTGTGTCTAATGATAAGTATGCTAAGGTTTCTGCAAGTTCATCTGCCGTAAGCGGAACACAGAGACTTAAGGTTAATCATCTTGCAGCTACAGGATATCTTACAGGTGGTAAGATTACTGCTACTGATAAAAGTAAGGTGACAGGCTCAACTAAGTTATCTGATATAATAGGAACTAAGGATGGTTCAATAAGTGTAAAGACGAGTTCTGGAATAAAGAGCATTGATATCACAGAGGATATGAATGTAAGCCAGTTTGTTGCTAAGTTAAAGGAAACTGGACTTAATGCTAATTTTGATGAAGATAACGGCAGATTCTTTATTAGTGCCAAAGAGTCAGGTAAGGACAATGATTTTTCGCTTGTAGCCAATAATGATAATGGACTTACAGCATTAAAGAAGTTAGGAATCTATACAGTTAATGATACTGATAAGGCAGAATATACAAGACTTGCATCATTGGTTGAAGGCAGTGGCGAGTACAATGCAGAGCTTGAAAGCATGTATACCAGTATTAATGCTAAGGATACAGCAAAGACTTATGCAGATAAGTACAATGCAGCCAAGGAACAGCTGGATATATTAGCAGCTAATGATACTGTTCTTATTGATAAAGATGCAACAGATAAATCACAGGCATTAAAGGATGCTATTGACGCTTTGAGGGATAAGACTTCTCATATGCTGGATGATTATTCTGAATACTATAAGGTTAAGAAGGATGCAGACGGTAAGGAAGTTAAGGATTCTGACGGCAAGCTGGTGTATGAGTATGATAAAGAAGCAATAGAAAAAGCCGGTAAGACAGAAGAATTCAACACACTTTCTAAGAACAAGGAAAATAATGAAGCGTTAATTAAGTCATATGATGATAATTCCAAGATAATCAGCGATACTGAGGGCTATGTCACAGTTGGCAGTGATGGCAAAGCTGTAGCTGATGAGAATAACGTAAAGGTATTACAGGAAGTAAGTGACACTAATAAAACTAATAGGGCAGCTGCGAAGGCATTACTTGATTCTAAAATTGCCATGGCAAAGACAGCCAAGGATGATGTGGAAGATAAGACTGTTACAGATGCTAAAAAGCCGGTAAGGGTTGTAGGTCAGGACTCTGAGATTATGCTTAATGGTGCAATATTTACTAATAATACCAATAACTTCTCAATCAATGGACTTACAATACAGGCACTTAATGTTACAGCAGACGATGAAGAGATAACTATTACAACAGATACTGATGTCGATGGCATATATGATATGATTAAAGGATTCCTTAAGGATTATAATGACCTTGTCAAGTCTGTAGATGTTGCCTACAATGCGGCAAGTTCTAAAGGATACGAGCCTCTTACAAGTGATGAGAAAGACGCGATGACTGATGATGAGGTTAAGAAGTGGGAAGAAAAGATTAAGGATTCACTTCTTAGAAAAGATTCAACACTTGGAAGCGTTCTTGATACTATGAAGAATGATATGGCATTGTCTTTTGATGTTAATGGCAAAAGATATTCACTGGCTAGCTTTGGAATAGCTACACTTGGATATTTTAATTCACCAGAGAATGAAACTGGAGTATATCACATTGACGGAGATAAGGATGATTCTAAGACATCTGCTAACACGGATAAGCTTAAAGCTATGATAGCAAGTGATCCTGATACAGTTATTTCATTCTTTTCACAGTTGTCTACAAGATTGTATACAGACCTTGGCAACAAGATGGCAGCATCTTCAACAAGCAGTGCTTATACTATATACAATGACAAGCAGATGAATACACAGTATTCAGAATATAATACTAAGATATCAGAAGCAGAAGATAAAGTTACTACATGGGAAGATTATTATTATAGTAAGTTCTCAGCAATGGAATCAGCATTGGCTAAGATGAATGCACAGTCATCATCGTTGACAGGTCTCTTTGGATAATCATAGCAGTATATTTATTAACAATCGCATAAGCATGGATGCTTATGAGGAATGAGGAAATTATGGCATTTAATCAGAATATAGCACAGGAATATAACAGAAATAAGATTCTTACAGCAAGTCCTGCAGAACTTACACTTATGCTTTATGAAGGGGCAATTAAGTTTTGCAATATAGCCCTGATAGCTATAGAAAAGGGCGATTTACAGAAGGCTCATACTAATATTAAGAAGGCTGAAGATATAATTACAGAGTTTAAGGTGACACTTAATCATAAATATCCTGTTGCAGAAGATTTTGAGAAAATATATGACTACATATACTCCCTTTTAGTTAATGCTAATGTTAAGAAAGATCCAGAGATACTTAATCAGGCATTAGTTGAAATAAGAGGCATGAGAGACACATGGAAAGAGGTTATGAACCGTACAAGGGGAATGAACCAGTAGGAGATTAATATATGACTACTAATTATCTTCAGATGATGATAGACAGCCTTAATAAGAAGAAAGGAATTCTTATCAGAATTATAGAGCTTAATGAAGAGCAGAATCAGATTCTTTCAGAAGAAACATTGAATGGTGATGCATTTGATGATAATATGAAAGCAAAAGGAAGCTGCATCGATGAGCTTGATTTGCTGGATGAGGGATTTCAGTCTCTGTTTAACAGGGTCAGAGATGCAATTAATGCTAATAAAGAAATGTATGCTAATGAGATATCGGTCATGAAGAGACTGATAACAGAAGTTACAGAGCTTGGAGCTAAGATAGAGGTTCAGGAAGCACGCAACAAAGTCAAGGTAGAGGCTATGTTTCGTAGAGAACGCCAGGAGCATAAGGAAGCTAAGAGAAGTGCATCTATGGCAAAGTCATATTATCAGAATATGAGCAAGGTGAGCAATGAACCACAGTTTATGGATACCAAGCAGTAATTTTTAAAAAAGTTATATTACGGACTAAAGTTTTGGTACTAAGGTCCGATATATAAAGTACAAGGAAACAGACAGTTTCCTGTAAACCATAACTAGATGTAGCAGGGACGCTGCATCATAATATAATTTCAAGGAGGAAAATATTATGGTAGTACAACACAATTTATCAGCAATGAACACAAACAGACAGATGGGTACAGTTTCTAGTGCACTCCAGAAGTCAACAGAGAAGTTATCATCAGGTTACAAGATTAACCGTGCTGGTGATGATGCTGCTGGTCTTTCAATCTCAGAGAAGATGAGAAGCCAGATCAGAGGTCTTAACAAGGCTTCTTCTAATGCAGAAGATGGTATCTCACTTATTCAGGTAGCTGAAGGTGCTCTTAATGAGACACATTCAATTCTTCAGAGAATGAATGAGTTAGCAACACAGGCTGCTAACGATACTAACACATCTACTGATAGAAAGGCTATCCAGCAGGAGCTTACTCAGTTAACATCAGAGCTTGACAGAATCTACTCTACAACACAGTTCAATACAATGAATCTGTTAGATGGTAAGTTCACAGGAAAGAGTCTTCAGGTTGGTTCTCTTTCAGGTCAGGTTATTGGTATCTCTATTGCTAGCATGAAGGCATCAGCTCTTGGTATCAAGGCAGCAGATGTTAAGGTTAGCACAAATGCTGTAGCTGGACAGTCAATGTCTATTATTCAGAAGGCTATTGACACAGTATCTTCAGAGAGATCTAAGTTAGGTGCTCTTCAGAACAGACTTGAGCATACTATCAACAACTTGGATACAACATCTGAGAATACATCAGCAGCTGAATCTCGTATCCGTGATACAGATATGGCTACAGAGATGGTTGAGTACAGCAAGAACAACATCCTTGCACAGGCTGGACAGTCTATGCTTGCGCAGGCTAATCAGTCAACTCAGGGTGTTCTTTCACTTCTCGGTTAATAACAATTACTACTATAAGCAGAAGAGCCGGTGCTTGCACCGGCTCTTTTTGCAATTAATAATATATCATAGGGGAATAGACATATATGGAATTATCTAAGAGTTTTTTTGAAGATGAAGTAAGAGATGGGTTCTATGTAACATCAGATATGAAACATGCGTGGGCAGCTCAGTTAGAAGTATTGAATGATGTTGATAAAGCCTGCAGGGAGAATGGAATACAGTATTTTGCAGAATGGGGAACACTTCTTGGAGCAGTAAGACATCATGGATTCATTCCCTGGGATGATGATATGGATATATGCATGAAGAGACCCGATTATAACAGATTCCTACAGATTGCAGACCAGATAATGCCAGAGGGATATAAGATATTTAATATAAGTAGTGATGAAGATAATGATAATATGCTTACCAGAATTATTAATGGGAGAGCAATTAATTTTGAGAAGACACATTTGGAAAAATTTCATGGATTTCCATATGTTTCAGGTATAGATATATTTCCATTGGATTTTATAGCTCCCAATAGGGAAGATGATGATTTTCAGTGTGAATTAATAAGCATTGTTAATTCAGTAGCCAAGTTTATCAGGACATTACAGGAGAATGAAGAATCTATCAATGAAGAGAATCTTCAGGAACTTAATCTCAAAATTAATCAGATTGAGGAATTATGCGGAGTGGAGATTGACAGAGATAAGGATCTCGCACAGCAGCTTAATGTACTGGTAGACAGATTATGTGGATTATATACAGAGGAAGAAGCGGGATATGTAACAATAATGACTATATGGGCAGAGGAAAGGCAGTATAAGCTTCCGAAAGAATATTATTCCAAAACAGTGCGGCTTCCTTTTGAGAATATTACCATACCGGTACCATATTCTTATGATGCGATATTAAAGAAGAAATATGGTGATTATATGAAGCTTGTACATACATGGGATTCACATGATTATCCATTTTATGACAGGCAGAAAAAGCTTCTTAAGGATAATGGGGTTGTATTTAATGAGTTTTGTGATACATATGAGGATTATATTAATTATAAGAAACAGGTCAATGGTATAAGAAAGACAAGAAATGCGATAAGAGAAAAGAATATAAACCATGAAACTGCAGTATTTATGGTGTATAAGGCAGAATATTGGGATATGCTTGATGGATTGTTCAGAGAATATGAAAAGAGAAAAGAACAGGAAATAGTAGTTATTCCATTGAGGTATTATTATAAAAATATTGATGGAACAGTAGAAGAATGTGCAAGTGATGCAGTTCTGCCAGAATATGTTCAGAAATATATAAACAGTGATTATAATATTGAAGAGGAGAATCCTGAGACAATTATTATTCAGAATCCATATGATGGATATAATGGTTCTGTTACAATACATCCACGATATTACAGTAAGAATCTGGCTATACATACAAATAAACTTATATATATGCCATATTTTGTAACGGAAGAGATTAATCCTATGGATATGAGAGCATATATAAGTATGGATGCATATGTAACCATGCCAGGTGTTGTGTATGCAGATGAAGTTATGCTGCAATCAGAAGCCAATAAAGAATTATACGTAAAAAAGCTGACCGAATTCTTTGGAGAAGAATCAAAGAAGGAGTGGGAAGATAAGATTAATGGCCGGGGAGCTTTGTATATAGAGAAAAAAGATCCTGTTCTTAAATATAACATAATGCCGTCAGAGTGGAAAAATATGGCATTAAAGAATGACGGCAGCTATAGAAAGATAATACTATATTTTATAAGTACTAATGGAGTGCTGGAACATAAGAGAAAAATGTTTGGAAAAATTAGACGCTCAATGGATGTATTTACAGAATATCAGTCAGATGTTATGCCACTTCTAGCATTTGAGGGCAATATGGAAGATATATTGGAACTCGAAGATGTAATGCTTTTGATGGATTATAAGACTATATTGAGAAAATATGAAAAAAATATAGTCAGACCTGATATGTTAAAAAGAGCTGTTGATGCATGTGATGCTTTCTATGGAGAGGCAGGAGCAGAAGCACAGATGTGCAGGAATCAGGGGAAGCCGGTTATGATAGAAGATGTTGATATATAGTGAGGAGAAAGTATGCTTCAATTTCCAGAAGAATATTTTGAAGATGAAGTAAGAGATGGATTTTATGTACCATCTATGATAAAAAGAGCTTGGGCAACTGAACTTGATGTGCTTGATGAGGTTGACAGAATATGCAGAAAATATAACATAACTTATTATGCGGAATGGGGAACATTGCTTGGAGCAATAAGACATGCCGGATATGTTCCATGGGATGACGACCTTGATATAGGAATGAGAAGAGAAGATTATGTGAAGTTCTGTAAAGTAGCACCAGGTGAGTTTGTGGAAGGATATCAGATAATCAATTTCAGGACTAACAAAGATTTTCATCATTTTCTTGCCAGAGTTGTGTGTAAGAACAGGATATGTTTTGAGGATGAACACTTGAGAAGATATCATGGATTTCCATATCTTGCAGGGCTTGATATATATGTGCATGATAATGTGTCAAAGGATAAAAAGGCACAGGAGAAGTGCGAAAAGACGGCAGAATATATAGTTGCAGTTGCTGATGTTATTGAGGCAGGACAGATGTCTGCAGAAGATGAACAAGCGGCTGTAACAAGAATTAACATGATATGTGGAACAGATATTAGGGTTCAACAGGATAAATGTCAGGAAAGGATTGAATTATATTCTGTGGCAGAAAATGTATTTGCCACATTTAAAGATGAAGAATGTGAAGAAATGACTCAGATGATGCCATATAGTCTGTATGGAAATCATATGAGGATACCTGTAAAATATTATGAGCGTGTAGTAAGGGTGCCTTTTGAGAATACGACAATACCGGTTCCGATTGGCTTTGATGCTATGCTTAAAAGCAGGTATGGAGATTACATGAAGCTTGTGAGAAATGCGGGAGGACATGATTATCCATTCTATGAATCACAGAAAAAGCAGTTAGAAGTTTTGATGGATTTTAAACTGCCGGAATATACATATGATGAGAAAAAAGCAGTAAGGGCAGCTGATTTAGATGAATTGGCAGGCTACAGAAAGATTCTTAAAAACTGTCTTGATAATATTGATAAACAAATTGAAGAAATCGGACACATGCAGGATGTAGAAGTGATAAGAGAAGAACTTGTTGATATACAACAGATAGTAATTGACATGGGAGGGCTTATCGAAAAAGTTAAAGGCGAGGGAACTGAAAGTGTGAGAAGTCTTGAAAAGTTCTGCGATGTTATATATGAGATATATCAGGAAAATAATGCTGATATAGAATCTGAATTCGGTAATGTGAGAAGAATGCTGGAAAATGATATTTTTGCAAAGAAAGAAGTACTTTTTCTAGTGAGCAAAGCTTCAGAATGGAAATATATAGAGAATGTATGGAAGAAACATAAAGAGGAAAGAGATACTGAAATAGTTGTGGCTGTTGTTCCATATTATTATAAAGAATATGATGGAAGCATAAAGAAAGAAGTAAATGAACTGGATAAATTCGCCACAGATATTGGTGCCGTTGATTCTGCACAGTATGATATGGAACTTCATCATCCAGATATTATATATATACAGAATCCTTTTGATAATGAGAATAGGGCAATAGGAATTGACAGAAAGTATTATTCAGACAGGTTAAAATGCTGTACCGACAAGCTTATATATATACAGTCATTTGAACTTGAAGAATTTAATGAGTTTAATGAACGCGAATATAAGAATATGGCTTCTTTCTGCACAGTACCGGGAGTAATAAATGCTGATGTGGCATATGTACAGTCTTATAACATCCGTAATATGTATATAAAGAAATTAACTGAGTTTGCCGGAAAAGAAACTGAAAGTATATGGGATGATAAGATACATGCTAAGCCAGAGTGGATGATGAATAAGGAACATTGCATTGCTAATGGCAATGGTAAGAAAAAAATATTGTTCTATACTTCAATAAGCGGACTTATGCAGAATTCAGAGATAGCAGCAGGAAAGATAAAGAATGTATTAGATATATTTAAACAATACTCAGGGCAGATTGAGATTGTGTGGTGTGTTCAAAGTCTTGTAGATACTGTTATGGAAGATATAGACAAGAAACTCTATGAGCAGATAATTGCAATCAGGAATCAATATAATATTGAACAAATTGGACATGTATGTAGCGACAGGGATAAAGATATGCTTAGTTCATGTGATGCATATTATGGCGATATATCGGCAATTGTTCAGGATTATAGAAATGCAGGAAAGCCTGTTATGATAATGGATTATGAAATATAAGAATTGGAGAAGCCGGATGAATGGGAGAATATTATTCATAACACATCAGTTGTCGAGAACAGGAGCACCAATAGTGCTTCTGGATATGATAAAATTATGTAAACGTGAGGGTGCAGATATAGATGTTATAACAATGATGGATGGAGAACTGGGGGAGCAGCTTCATAATATGGGAATTGATTATAAGATTATGAAAAGATTCTATCCGGAAAAAGAAAGACTGTTATCGGAGTGGAGTAGATATAATCTTGTTGTTGCTAATACAATAGTTACATATGAAGTAATTCATGTTCTTAATGGCAGCAAAATTCCAGTAATATGGTGGCTTCATGAGGGAAGACAGTATTTTGAATATTTTGCAAGCGTAATACCGCATTTTGGTACTATAGGAAGTAATATTCATACTTATGCTGTAAGTCCTTACGTTAAATCTGTAATTAAAGATATATATAAATGTGATGTTCCCATGATGCATTTTGCTGTTGATGGATATGAAGGTGAAGCAGATAAGCATTATGAGAGAAAAAGAGATGTGGTAAAATTTCTTACAGCAGGAACATTTTCTAAGATAAAAGGACAGGATATTCTTGCAGCTGCTATAAGAATGCTTCCAGACGAATATATGAAAAAAGCTGAATTCAGTTTCTGTGGCAATGAAGCTGCAGTTGATGAAGAAGTGTACACAAGTGTATGTGAATTGGAAAAAGATTATAATAATGTTCATATGCTGCATCAGCTTACAAGGCAGCAGACAATTTCATGTATGGAAGATGCTGACTGTCTGATAGTACCATCAAGAATTGAACCGCTTTCTGCAGTGGCAATTGAGATGATGATGACGGGCGGAGCAGTATTGTGTACAGATGTGTGCGGAATTGCTTATTATGTGGAAGATGGTGAGAATGGATATGTTACAAGTTCAGATGATCCTCAGAGGCTTGCAGAAAGTATAATAAGAGTTATAGATGATTATGATAACTGGGAGCATATTGGAATAATCGGACATCAGACATATATGAAACATTTTTCAAGAGAAGCTGTTGAGCCGGATATAGTGCAAATAGTGGAGAAATATATGAATTCGTCTAAAAGAATAATATTCATAAAAGGGAAATTAGAAACTTTGGATTATTTCATAGACCAGCTTGCAGACAGTGCAGACAAGCTTGGAATAGAATATTATATTATCAATACAGGGATTCCTGAAAGCTACGGTGAGGCTCTTGAAGAATATGTAAACCTGGGCAGATGCGCAGTGTTTATGATAAATCAGATAGGCTTGTTATTGAGTAAGAATGGACAAAATTACTGGAAAGAGAGAAATATTCCGGTATATGACCTGATAGTTGACCATCCGTACAATTATGCAGATGCATTAGAATGTCCGCCAGCAGATATGAATGTAATTGTTATAGATAGGAATCATGAGAAGTTCATAAGAAAATATTATCCAGCGATAAAGAATATATATTTCATGCCTGATGGAGGAAATGAGGCAGAGGGTAGAATGCAGTACAAAGACAGGCCAATAGATATATTGTATGTGGGAGATTGTCAATTATCTACACCATTTATTGAAATTCCAGATATGTCTGATAAAGGAATGGAGATGTATTCGGCAGTATATAATATACTTCTTCAAAAGCCGGGATTGTCTATAGAAGAAACTATGGAGTTATATTTTGAAGCAAAGGGTGGATATACAAAAGAGCAGGTAAAGCAGTATATATTAAATTATGGGTTCATAATATCCGATAATGTCCGCAGATATTATAAGTTAAAGACAATGCACGCATTAGAAAGTACAGGTGCCGGCATAGTTATATATGGAAAAGGATGGGACGCGTATGATGAGGCATGGCAGTCTAATGTAAGCATCAATGCAAGAATATCTTCAGAAGAATGTAACCGAATGCTTGGCAAAGCAAAGATTGGACTTAATTGTATGCCGTGGTTTAAGGATGGATGCAGTGAAAGAGTATTCAACATAATGCTTAATGGAGCTGTGTGCCTTACAGATACAAGCAAGTATCTTCTTGAAAGATTCGAGCATGGAAATGAACTGGTATTTTATGATCTTGAAGATATGGAAGAAATGAAACAGAATGTTTGCTGGCTGCTTGAGAATCCTAATGCAGCAAGCCGGATTGCACAGGCAGGTTATGAAGCTGCCATAAGAAATGATACATGGCTGTGCAGAATGGGTGAGATTGCAAAGATGATGGGAAAATGAGATGATAGGATATATGATGGGATACAGAAGAAACTTATGATTATGGAGAGTGGGTATGAATATACTTGTTATTGGAGAGAAGTTGTTTACAGATTATGCATTACAGGCATTAGATGATACTGCACATATGGTTGATGTGTATTATTGGGATGGTACATTTGGACCAGAACTGTTTATGGATTCAGGTATTAATGATTATGACTGTATTGTTGTTATGTTTAATGACGATAAGTTATCAGCAGATATTACATCTATGATTGAGAAAATAGTTACTAATGAGAATTGTACAGTGTTTAATTATATTTTATGGCATAAAGCTATGTTGCCTGCAATGAGGGCTGATCTTGTTATGAGTAATCCTTTGGATTGTTCATATGACGGACTCATTATGGGGTTATCTCATGCAGAGGTTGGAATACTAGCAGACAGATTACAAGGTAATTATGCTAATCTTGCTGTTTCATCACAGGATATATATTATAATTACAAGACGCTTGAGTATTGCATTGATAAGTATTGGGAAAAGATAAAAAACTTGAAACATATAATTATAGATATGTATGACTATGAGTATTTTAATTTTGATACATCTCTTGCTAAGAACATATACAGATATTTTTTGTGGGGAGGTTACAATCTTGATGGACATAATATGACACGCAATAAGATATATACTAACAGCCTTGAAGAGGTGCGTAATTATCTGTTGTATAGTAAATATAAAGGGCTGGATATAAGTAAGCTTGGAATGTGGAAGAAGCTGTTTCCGGATACATATTATATGAATGGGTATTCTGATTACAGATGCGCCAGCGGGATTGAACAGAGAATGGATATGATTACAGATAGTATGGTTGAAGAGTATAAAGTGACATCAAGTACTGTGTTGAATGAGTATCCAGAAACAATCAGTGAAAATGTCTCTATTATGAATGATATGCTTTCATTAATATATAGAAAGTGGCCTCATATTAAAGTGGATATAGTACTTCTTCCAGTATATAAAGGCATTCTAGATAAGAGAAAAGAGTATTATATTAAGTGGGAAGAACAGTTTATGGGTGTTATAGAACAACTGGGTAATATTTATCCGTTCAGATTCACATCTTATCTGGAAGATGCAATGACCGCAGATAAGAAATATTATTATGATAAGGATCATCTTAATTACCTTGGGGCATATGTATTTACGCAGAAGTTGAAGGAGATGATAGGGGAATAGATTAGATGGGAAGTGATAAATAGATTATTAAATAATTGGCTAAAAATAAATATACATAAAGTTAATAACTCAATTTTAATGTCCGATATAATATATAATACTATGTGGATATGGATGTTAGATAAGTGATTTTGATAGAAGTTCTGCGCATATTTATGCAGAAGTTTTAATGAAAAGAAGAGGAATACATGATATGACTAGAGAAGAATATATTGTAGAAATTGCAGAAAAAATAGAGGGGATGAAAGAAAAAAATATTTATATATTTGGTATAACAAAAGCAACAGTTTTCTTAGCAAATTATCTTGTTGGTAGAGGGGTAAAATATATTGGGTTATTAGATAATAATCAACAAAAAGTAAATGAATATAATGAAATGTTTAGCATGTTAATTAACTATGAAAAAGATATTCAACATTATTACAGTGATGAATTTAAAATATCAGCTTTTAGTCCTAAACAAATAAAAAATATAGATGCTTATAATATGGAGATAATTACGATTTCTCAGTATTATAGAGATATGAAAAAACAATTGGATGAAATATATGAAGGATTTCCATCAATTAATTTTAAAAAAATTGGAGATAGCTCTGTCTATGCAGAATTACCACTTGCATCTAAAATTGAGGTAAAAAAAATATTAAAAAATAGATATGAGACTTATCTTATATATAATATTATGGATACCACTTATAGGTTGAGGGATCAAGGCTTTAAATTAGAACAATATAATGGATTAGAGAAAGATATATTATTTTCAAATAAAGCAATATCATTATGGATAGATTGTATGTATTATGGTATATATAGAGAAATCTTTTGGGAAAATATATATGGTGCTATAGATAATTATGTAAAAAACATTAAGTATACAGTAATAGATATTGGTGCTAATAGGGGATATGCTTCTATATGGTTTGCAAATAAGAAATGGTGTGAAGAAGTAATAGCATATGAATTAATGCCAGAAAATTGTAGCAAGATGAAGAAAAATCTTGAAGTTAATAAAAAACTAAAAATAGTTTTAAATGAATTTGGTCTAGGGGCGGAAACTAAAAAATTAAAAGCATATTTTTTCCCATTTAGAGATGCAATATCGACAATATATAAAGAGTTTATTGATATTTATGCTCCTAATCAAGTAGATAAAGCAGATGTAATAGATGTTAATATAAAGAAAGCATCAGAAGAATTTAAATTGCTTCGTAATTGTGAACATATAATTATAAAAATAGATGTAGAAGGAGCAGAATATGATATCTTTCAGGAATTATCTGATAATTATAGTGATTTCTTTAAAAAAGTTGATTATATTATAGGAGATGCACATATGGGATTAGAAAGATTATCTTGTATATTATGTAAATATGGATTTAAACTTATTGAATCATATTATACAGAGGATGCAGTAGCTCCTTTTTTGTATATGCGGGAGGATAAATGTGAAAACTAATTATTTCGTTTGTGGCGCAATTCAAAATAATAAAATATATTGGCAAAATCGTGATGATGGAGAATTTTGTTGCTTTGATTTAAAAAACAATATATTTAAATATTTATATACAATTGGTAAAATGAAATTTTCAGCTGTTATATGTGCGGATGATAATTATGTATATGGAATAAGTGAATCGGGGAAGTATTTTTGGAAATATTCTATATTAAATGATAAAATTTATATTTTTGAAATTAATTGCCAAGGATATGCATTAGACTGGATATGTAATGCAGTACTGACAGAATCATATTTAGTAATTATACCAAGTAGGGCTGAGATTGTTGTTTGGATTGATATAAAAAATGGAAATGTTGTTGCTAAAAATATTTATAATGAAGTACAAGTCGAACATGAAAAACGTATTTATGTGAACGAGAAAGTATTTTTAGGACAAATTAATAATAATGATAAAATGGTGGCATTCAATTATAAAGATAGTTATGTTTTAGAGGTGGATTACATAAATTTAAATATTAAAAGAAATGTTTATCCTAAAGAAATTGTGGGAATAGCAGATGTTGAATATATAAATGGTTTGTTTTATATTTTAAATGAGAGTGGAGCTTTATATAATTATAACTTGGATTCGGGAATGATATACCTTATAGCAGATTGTTACAAAGGTATGGAGAGATTATTTGAAAATAAGGAAACACTATGGCTTTTGCCGAGATGTGAAGGGAAAATATTAAATATTGATTTAAGAGGGAATGAACTTCAAAAATATGAATATCCAAAGAAAACAAGATTTGATAAAAAAGTTATATATGATCCATATATGACTAATAATGGATATAAAATTGAAAATAAGGAGACAATATTTTTTTCTATATATGGCTGTAATTACATTTTCTCAATTGATAAAAAAACTAATATTGGCAAATTTTATAATTGTTTTAATTTCGATGGGGATAATATGAAATTATGTTACAGTATATATAAAAATGACGTATTTTATGAAAAAAATAAAGATTTGGTTGCATTTTTAAATTATATCTCAATAGATTTATAGGAGTAGAAATTAGATGCTTAAAGAAATCAATATTTATGGAGCAGGTGGAATTGCGAGAGAAATAATAAAAATAATTAAACAGTCTAATCTTGATATAAAAATAAATGTTGTTGTAACAAAATTAGATAATAATTATGATAGGTGTGAAAATTATAAAGTACACGAGTACAAAGAATTTATTCAGAATACTGATCTTAGTAGACTTACATTTATTGTTGCAATATCAGGAGAAGAGGGAGATTATATAAAAAAGATTCTCACATTAGATAGAGTGAAGAAAATAATAACAGTTGAAGAATTTGGGAAAATGTTATTTTCAAAGTTTTGGGAAACACCCCTGAAAAAAAATATGATTGTTTTTTCAAATTTTGATGGAAAAGGTTATGGGGATAATCCTAAATATATATGTAATAAGATTGATAAATCAAAGTATGAATGCATATGGGTTGTAAATGATATGAAGGAGGTCATGCCTATAGGAATAAAGAAAGTTAAATATGGTTCACTAGAACATTATAGAGCTTTGGCTGAAGCACATTTTTGGGTAGATAACATGCACAAAAACATGATTACACAGAAGAGATTAGGACAGATATATATTCAGACATGGCATGGAGAAGGTCCATTAAAGAAAATTGAATATGACTCACAAGAGTTACCTCAAAGTTACTATAACATTATAGATCACGATGTAAATATGATAGATTACTTTATTTCAGGATCCGAATTTAAAACAAAGCAATGTAAAAGAGCTTTTAGATATCATGGGTGTATATTAGAAACAGGAAATCCTAGAGATGATATATTTTTTTGCAAAAAAAATTATAAAGAAAGCATATTTCCAAATTTAAAACATAAAAAATGGATATTGTATGCTCCGACATATAGAAAAAAAAAGAGCAATGTAATTAATCCAGATATTATTATAAGTAGATATAGGGAAAAATTTAATGAAGATTGTATTATTTTGATAAAAGAACATCCTAATATGACGAATAAGGCAAACATATACAAGTATTCGGAAAATGTAATAAATATGAGCAATTATCCAGATACACAAGAATTATTGATGGCAGCTGATATATTAATAACAGATTATTCATCAATTATGTGGGATTTTTCTTTGCAAAAAAAACTTGTGATTTTGTTTCATCCAGATGTTGAATCATATAATAAGGAAAGAGAATATTATTTACCTTTTGAAAAACTTCCATATTGTGAAGCATTTAATATTGAGGAAGTGTGTAATTATATTACAAATACCAATATGCAGGAGTATGAAAAAAATTTATTGCTTTTTTTCACCAAATATAAAAGCTATGATAATGGTAATGCTTCAGAAAAAATAGCTGCATTAATAGATAAATTAAATATATAGGAGTGAGTTATGATTTATATATGGGGATTGGGATTTTTTTATAAAATTAATGAATTTAGACTTAAAGAATTTGAAATTGCTGGTTATATTGATAATAAAAAGGCTTTAGAAATGTCAGAATATAAAGGGAAACCACTTATTAAATCAGCTGATATAAATTCAAATATGACAGTATTAGTCATGTCTAAAAATTTTGTTAGTATGGTATATGAACTTATAGAAAAAAAAGTAAAAAAAATAATAATTGGAACATATATTTTTCCTGATAGCGGTCAGGAAGAATTATTAAAAGAACATGGGGAATTTATAATAAAAGAAAAAAATTTGATTTTTAAAACAGAAACGGATGAAATTTGTATAAATAATCAAGAAGATTTGTCAAAAATTTATAGAAGGTTGCATAGTGACGGCGGGTATTTGTCTAGTTATTTAAAATTACCTATAAAACCATTTTGCAGAGAGTTCGGCTATACTGAGGGAACCCCTGTTGATAGATATTATATTGATTGTTTTTTAGATAAATACAAGGAAGATATCTGGGGTGATGTAGTTGAGATAGCTGACAGTACATACACAATAAAATATGGTGGTGAAAAAGTAAAACATTCATATATAATGCATGTAAATGGATGGGGGAAAAATGTTATAAAAGGAAATCTTGAAAGTGGAGAAGGTATTGAAGAAAATAAGTATGATTGCGCAATAATTACACAGACACTAATGTTTATATATGACTTTTCTTCTGTAGTTAATAATATATATAAAATGCTCAAGCCAGGAGGAGTTGCATTAATTACAGTTGCGGGAATATCGCAATTGGCACGGGAGGATGCTGGTAATTGGGGAAGTTATTGGAGTTTTGAACCTGATTCGTTGAGAAAAGGTTTTGAAAAAAAGTTTATCAATAATGTTGTGATACAATCATATGGAAATGTTAAAGTAGCTGTAGCTATGTTATATGGTATGTGTTCAGAAGAGATTCCTAAGGAGATTTATGGATATAATGATGAACAATATCCATTAATTATTGGTGTAAGAGTAAAAAAGGAAAAATTATGATTAAAGAGAATTTAAAAAATATTATTGGTGATAAACAAATATATTGTTATGGTGCAGGTACTTATGGAAAAATCGTCGGATATGCTTTGTTAGATATGAAAATACATTTTAGAGGTTATTTAGTATCAAATAAAGATGTAAAGTTAAGGACAGTGTTGGGGAAGCCTGTTTGGGAGTTAGATAAAATAAATATATCTGAATCAGATTTTATATTAATTACGGTAAATGAAATGTTACAAAGTGAATTGGAAAATGAATTAAAAAAAAGAAATATTGTCAATTATTATTGCTTAACAGAATACGAAATGGATGAGTTGGATAAGACAACAGAATTTGAATATCATGGAGAAACTAATAATTACATAAATGTATTGCTTTATCATAGAGTGAGCAATTTAAATTTTGACCCATGGAAATTAGCTATAGCTCCTGAAGAATTTGATAATCATATGAGATATATTAGAGATAATTATAATATCATGAGATTTGAAGATGATTGGAGCAATATAAATGAAAAGACTATTATAGTAACATTTGATGATGGCTATGCAGATAATTTTTATAATGCTATACCTATATTGAAAAAATATGATATTCCAGCAACTTTTTTTATAAGCACAAATAATATAGGAACTAATTTGGAATTTTGGTGGGATGAGTTAGCAACAATGTTTTATTATATAAATAAACATAAAATAAAGTTTGATTATAGAGGAAAAGCCTATAATTTAGAAAAAATCGATGGTGTTAGAAAAGCTTGTATGGAAGTTAGAAATATTCTTATGAATATGAATTCAGAAAAGAGAAGAGAAGAGTTAAATATGTTACATGATAGAATGTCTATTCCAATACAGGGAAATGATATGAATAGAACTATGAATCAATGGGAGATTCAACAGTTGACAAAATTTAACAATATTTCTATAGGTGCACATACTAAGTCACATACAAAATTATCTCAATTATCTGTGGATTCTCAAAAAGAAGAAATAAATGAATCAAAAGAGATTTTAGAAAAAATTTCTGGTCAAAAAATTGAAATATTTTCGTATCCATTTGGAGAAGATGAGGATTATACTGAACAAACTGTGGAAATATTAAAAACATGTGGGATAAAAAAAGCTGCAGTTGTAAAGCAAGGATTATACAGTAAGGAATATGGGGAGTATAGAATACCACGTAATACTGTTAATGGAGGAACAACTGTAAGACAGTTAAAAAAAATAATTGAGAAAAGTTGGTTTGAATATGGAGAAAAAGCTATATAGTATAGAAGAGGTGTTTTTAATTAAGTAATAAGTTGATATACGAGAGGTAGAATATGCTTCATTTATTGAATTATTTGCCAAAACAGTTGGCTGAATATATAAAAGAGAAAAATAAAAAAATATATATTTATGGAGCTGGTATGATAGGGCAAATGGTTGTTCCAGATTTTCTTATTAGAAATAATATTGATGATAGAGTGATATGCTATATTGATATTGATAAAAGAAAATCTAGAGATATTATTAAGGTTGGAGAAAGAAAAATAGCAATATGTTCTTTGGAAGATATAAAAGAATGGAATGAGAAAATATTTTTAATTATAACAAATAGTAATTACAGTGAAATTACTTCTATATTTGATACTTTAGAATATATGAACGGTATAGATGCGGTGATTTATCCAGTAATTAAAACTATAGAAGTAGAAAATAAAATAAAGACTGATACAGATATATTGGTGGATTATTGTTCAGACAAGATTCCAAAGGTGATACATTACTGTTGGTTTTCAGGAAATCCTATTCCAGATTATTTGAAAAAATGTATGGAAAGCTGGAGCGAGATTTGTCCTGATTATGAAATAAAAAGATGGGATGAAAGTAATTACAATGTTGAGAAAAATTCTTATATGAAACAGGCCTATGAGGAATGTAAGTGGGGGTTTGTTCCAGATTATGCCAGACTTGATATATTATATAATTATGGTGGATTTTATATAGATACAGATGTTCAGTTAGTCAAATCATTAGAACCATTAAGAATGCAGGGTGGCTTTTGCGGTGTTGAAAAATGGGGTAATGTTAATATGGGCGGATGTAGCGGGGCAGTAAAACATCATCCAATGATAAAGAAAATGTTGGATTACAGAGCTAATATTCAATTTAAATATGAAGATGGAACATTAAATCTTAATACATGTGGAGTATATGAAACACAACCATTTGTCAACTTAGGTATGAAAGTTGATAATACAACTCAAAGGATTAATGATATGACAGTGTTTTCATCAGATTTTTTTCATCCATATGATTATATGAGTGGAAAAACTGTTATCACAGATAATACATTTTCTATTCATCATTTTAATGGTGGCTGGCTTGATGAGAAGACTAGAAGTATTAGAATCATGAGTTCACAAAAATATAATCATGTTATAGAGAGAATGGAAAAAACTAATGAATAATTGTAAGATATCAGTTATTATAACAATATATAATATGGAACAATATCTTGATAAATGCATACAAAGTGTAATAAATCAGACATATAAGAATCTGGAAATAATACTTGTAAATGATGGATCTACGGATAAAAGCTTTAATATATGTAAAAAATATGCCATATCTGATAACAGGGTTGTCGTAGTAAATAAAAATAATGAGGGATTAGTAAAAGCAAGAATATCTGGGATTATGCAGGCTGTAGGAGATTATATTACATTTGTTGATGCAGATGATTGGTTAGATAGTAATGCATATCAACATGTTATGGATATGTCTAATAGAGAAGATATAATTTCATATGGTTTAATAGAAGATTACAATTTTAAAAGTGTTCAAAAGTTTGATCAGATTGATGATGGAATATATAGCAACGATGATATAAAAAATAAAAT
>OKTI01000304.1_pt1 | contig 34292 bp, 30 predicted proteins | sample 1606071 | NCBI WGS metagenome assembly OKTI01 (sample SAMEA3879500, study PRJEB24766) | human gut metagenome | biome: human-associated habitat; feature: feces | place: USA | collected 1985/1987
CCGAAGCGGAGCGGAGACCACTGGTAGTTTCAGTGCCCATACCGCTACGCACTCACTTAGTGAAAACGCCCACGAGACGCAAAATTTTTCTACGGAATTACGGAAAACAAAAAAGTAGCAGCAAACATTTGTCCCAAACCAACAATTATTCCTACTTGCACAACACAAGAACCTATGCTACAATAAGAGTTACGAAAACGAAACGATGGATTTAAATGGAGGCAATCATGAAAAGAATTAAAACTTTGACAACAAAGAATTTAAAAGAAACATTGAAAAAAGGTGGATGCGGAGAATGTCAGACATCCTGCCAGTCAGCTTGTAAAACATCCTGTACAGTAGGAAACCAGAGCTGCGAAAACAAATAAGCAAGGAAACTGTTTGAATAAACGGTGATTATGAGCAATGGAGGGCTGATCGAAGGAGACTTCGGTCTAGTCCTCATTGCACGTTATAGCGTCACCGTTATAGAATGAGAGGTCAAGGATGATACATCAGTATAAGAATAATGGATATAATATTGTGTTAGATGTAAACAGCGGTTCCATTCATGTTGTGGATGACGTTGTTTATGACGTGCTTTCTCTGATGGATGAAGAAAATGCAGATCGCTATGGAGAAGCCGAATTTTCACGTATTGCCGACGTTATTTTGAAGAATGATTATAAAGAAGAAGTTACGAAAGAGGATTTAAAAGACGTCTTTTCCGACTTACAGGAATTAGAAGAGAACGGAACACTTTTCACAAAAGATGTTTACAAAGAAGGCGTCATTGATTTCAAAAAGAGACAGACGGTAGTAAAAGCACTCTGCCTGCATATTGCCCATGACTGCAACTTGGCATGCCGTTACTGTTTTGCCGGTGAAGGAGAATATCAGGGCGACCGCTCTCTTATGAGTTATGAAGTAGGAAAAAAAGCATTGGATTTTTTGGTAGCCAATTCCGGCAGCAGAAGAAATCTTGAAGTGGATTTCTTTGGCGGAGAGCCACTTCTTAACTTTGATGTTGTAAAAAAATTAGTAGCTTACGGCAGAGAAATTGAAAAAGAAAAAGACAAGCATTTCCGTTTCACCTTAACGACAAACGGTGTTTTGTTAAACGATGACATCATTGAATTTGCAAATCAGGAAATGGACAACATCGTCTTAAGTATTGATGGACGTAAAGAAGTGCATAACCACATGCGCCCGTTCAAAAACGGAACCGGAAGTTATGACTTTATTATTGATAAATTCAAAAAAGTAGCAGAATCGAGAAACCAGCAGAAATATTATGTGCGTGGAACATTTACCCATAATAATCTGGATTTTGTTGAAGATGTGCTGCATTTGGCAGATGAAGGCTTTGAACAGATTTCGGTTGAGCCGGTTGTAGCAGACCCGGATGAACCGTATGCCATCCGGCCGGAAGATATTCCTCAAATCTGTGAGGGCTATGACATTCTTGCAAAAGAGATGCTTGCCCGCAAAAAGCAGGGAAAAGGATTTAATTTCTTCCATTACATGATTGATTTGAGTGGCGGTCCATGTGTTTACAAACGTTTGTCCGGATGTGGTTCCGGAACAGAATATTTAGCGGTTACACCGTGGGGCGATTTGTATCCTTGTCATCAGTTCGTGGGTGAAGAACAATTTTGCTTGGGAAATGTAGATGACGGTGTTGTAAATACGGATATGCGCGATACATTTAAATTGTGTAATGTATATGCAAAAGAGGAGTGTAGGAACTGCTTTGCCAAATTCTACTGCAGCGGTGGCTGCGCAGCAAATGCTTATCACTGCCACGGTGACATTAACAAACCGTATGAAACCGGCTGTGAATTGCAGCGCAAACGTGTGGAATGTGCGATTATGCTCAAGGCAGCAGAAGCCTATGATGAGGAAAATTAGGACAGCATAGCCTTCGTCATTTCAAAAAGATGGAAATTTTGCAAAAAAAACTTTGAAATATTTGGAAATACGTTTATAATATGTATAGATAATGGGAATGCTATACAGGTATACAGGAGATAGTGAAAGGAGATTAGTAAAGTGGCTTTTGATATTGGAATTGATTTGGGTACCGCCAGCATATTGGTATATGTAAAAGGAAAAGGCGTTGTATTAAAAGAGCCTAGTGTTGTTGCTTTTGACCGTGACACAAACCGGATTAAAGCAATTGGAGAAGAGGCGCGTCTGATGTTAGGACGTACGCCGGGAAACATTGTAGCAGTTCGTCCTCTTCGTCAGGGTGTTATTTCTGATTACACCGTAACGGAGAAGATGTTAAAATATTTCATTCAGAAAGCGGTTGGTAAACAGAGATTTCGTAAACCGCTTATTAGTATCTGTGTGCCAAGCCAGGTAACAGAGGTTGAGAGAAAAGCTGTAGAAGATGCTGCTTTTCAGGCAGGTGCACGCGATGTAAAGATCATTGAGGAGCCGATTGCAGCTGCAATTGGAGCCGGTATTGATATTGCTCGTCCTTGTGGAAATATGATTGTAGATATCGGTGGTGGTACATCGGATATTGCGGTAATCAGTTTGGGAGGTACTGTTGTCAGTGCTTCGATTAAGATTGCCGGAGATGATTTCGATGATGCGATTGTCCGTTATATGAGAAAGAAACACAACCTGCTGATTGGTGAGAGAACCGCTGAGGATATAAAGATTCGCATTGGTTCTGCTTATCCACGGCCGGAAAGTGTGACAGTAGATGTCCGCGGACGTAACTTGGTGACCGGTCTGCCAAAGACCATTACCGTTACTTCTGAGGAAACAGAAGAAGCATTAAAAGATACAACTTCACAGATTGTAGAAGCAGTACATAGTGTACTGGAAAAAACACCGCCGGAATTGGCAGCCGATATCGCAGACCGCGGAATCGTACTCACTGGTGGCGGAAGTTTGTTGTATGGATTAGAAGAATTGATTGAATCCAAAACAGGAATTACAACGATGACGGCAGAAGATCCGATGACAGCAGTTGCAATTGGTACCGGTCGTTATGTGGAATTTTTAAGTGGAGAAGTGACTATAGGGGATGCTAATTAAGTTTTCCGGTTACAGGTCACAAAAAGAACAGGAGGTATGATATGTTCCGAGGTCTTTATACAGCGTGGACCGGTATGGCAAATGAACAGAAAAGACTGGATGTTATTTCCAATAATATGGCGAACTCAAATACGGTTGGCTATAAAGATGAAAAAGTTGCCAGTCAGGCATTTGACCAGGTGCTTGGAATTAAGATTCGAGACGGCTCACAGGCATATCACAATGAGTGTATTGGAAGTTTAAGCCTTGGCGTAAAAATCGGAGAAACTTATACCGATTATTCGCAGGGTTCGGTCAGACAGACCGGTGGTACATATGATTTGGCATTGAGTGGCAGTGGATTCTTTGCAGTGAGTGTAACGGACAAGGCAGGAGAGGTTCATACGCGTTACACAAGAGACGGAAGGTTTCATCTGACGAAAGACGGCCTGCTGGTAGATGCTGATGGAAATGCCGTCCAGGGACAAAATGGAAATATTACCATCGACCCTTCGTCGAAAAACGTATCAATTTCGGCGACCGGACAGATTACGGCAGACGGCGAACTTGTAGATACTCTTAATATTGTTGATTTTGAGGACTACGATTATTTGAAAAAATACGGAGATACTATGTATGAACCAGTGGACGGAGCCACGACCAAAGATGCAGAAGGAGAAATTTTGCAAGGTTATACCGAACAGTCAAATGTTAATGTTGTGCGCGAAATGGTCGATATGATTACTATAACCCGTGCCTATGAAGCGGGTCAGAAAGTGATTCGTTCATACGATTCGATGTTAGACAAATCGGTTAATCAGGTAGGAGCACTTAAGTAATAGTTTATTTGGAGGTGGCAGCCGATGATGCGTTCTTTATGGACTGCAGCCAGTGGAATGATTGGCGAGCAGAGCAATCTTGACGTGATTGCAAACAATTTATCAAATATTAATACAACCGGATACAAGACTCAGAAAGCAAATTTTAAATCACTGATTTATCAGAATTTGCAGGCAAAGTCAACGACAACGACCGGAGAACCAAAGCCGGTAGGAGCACAGGTTGGACTTGGTGTCCGTGTTGGCTCAATTTCTTCTGATTTTACACAGGGAGCCTTAAATGCTTCAAATGGCGCATTTGATTACGCCATTCAGGGCGAGGGATTTTTCCGTGTACAGTTAGCAGACGGAAGTATTGCTTATACGAGAAATGGTCATTTTAATATGTCCATTCAGGGCGACAGCATTGCCCTGACAGACAGTGAGGGAAATCCGGTACTCGATGTAAACGGAAAAGCAATTACTGTTCCGAATACATACCGTTCCAGTAAAATTGGCGTTGACCAGTTTGGTAATTTGACTTATCCGGATGCGAATAACAACCAGCAGAATATCGGAATTCAGATTGGGCTGGCATATTTTCCGAATGCCGGTGGGCTTGAGAAAACATCAAACTCGAATTATCTGCAGTCGGAAGCGTCAGGAGCACCTACGGTTTACACGGCAACAGAATTAAATTCGAAAATTGTATCTGGCTACTTGGAGAGCTCAAACGTACAAGCAGCCGATGAAATGGTAAATATGATTATTGCCCAGCGTGCTTACGAAATGAATTCAAAAGCAATCACAGCATCGGATGAGATGCTTCAGCAGGCAAATAATTTACGTTCATGATAAGTAAGGCGAGGTGAGACATATGGCAGTATCTTCAATTGGTGATACTTATTTCACAAATTATTCGACCGAGGCAAACGATGCAGTGTCGCAGAAAATGACAAGCCAGATTCAGGATGCCGAAACGGATGAAGAAATGCTAGATGCGTGCAAGCAGTTTGAATCGTATCTGGTGCAGCAGATGTTTAAATCCATGGAAGAATCTGCAAAAGTATTTTCGGATGATGACGAGGATAACAGCAATGACTACGTTAATATGTTTCAGGACAATTATTTATCTGCCATCGCTGACCAGATGGTAAACAGCGGTCAGGGACTTGGCATCGCAGACAAACTTTACGAATCAATGGTGAACAACAAAGTATAATGCGAAAATCAAAGAAAGAATAAGCCTTTGACGAAAAGAAACACAGTCAAGGGCTTTTTACATATTTAGGAGGCACTCATGGAGGAAAGAAGAGGGTATGTGTCACACATCGTCTACCGCAACGTGGAAAATGGGTACACGGTATTTGAATTGGAAAATCCCGATGAAGATGTGGAGGAAACCTGCGTCGGAAATGTTCCATTTCTAAACGAGGGAGAATATGTATGTGTGAGGGGAGAACTTGTTACGCACCCGATTTATCAGGAGCAGTTGAAGGTGATGTCCTGTGAGGTGCAGGAACCGGATGATGAACTGGCGATGCTCAGATATCTTTCGTCCGGTGCGATTGCCGGTGTGCGTGGCGGACTGGCAAAGCGGATTGTGGATAAATTCGGGGATAAAACCTTTGAAATCATAGAAAAAGAGCCGGAGCGGCTTGCGGAGGTCAAAGGAATTACGGAAAAGAAAGCACGTGCAATTTCCGAGCAGTTTGAGGAAAAAAGAGAAATGCGCGGAGCCATGCTTTTCTTACAGGAGTATGGCATTTCAAATGCGCTTGCCGTAAAAATTTATCAGACCTATGGCAGCGCACTTTATGAAATTGTCCGTGAAAATCCGTATCGGATGGCAGAAGATATCAGCGGTGTCGGATTCCGAATTGCGGATGAAATTGCAAGAAAAAGCGGCTTTGCGATGGACTCTGCACCGAGAATCCGTGCAGGTATTTTGTATGTGTTAAATGCGGGAACCAAAGAGGGCTATGTCTACATGCCGGAAAAACTGCTTTTACAGGAGGCGGTTTATCAGCTTGGTGTGTCGATGGAACAGCTGATGGATTCTTTAGAAGAATTGGTATATGATAAATCCGTGATTGTGACTGAGGAGCGGGATGTTTACCTGCCGTCCTTATATTATTCGGAAATGAACTGTGCCAGAATGTTATTTGACCTAAATGTGCCGGTGGAGCGTCCGACGAAGGCTTTGGATGAACTAATCTCGCGTGTTGAAAAAAGTCAGGAAATTGTACTCGATGACCAGCAGAAAATCGCGGTGAGGGAAGCTCTCACCAGTGGATTTTTAGTAATTACCGGTGGACCCGGTACCGGTAAAACAACGACGATTAACACGTTGATTGCGTGTCTTATGGAAAAAGGGTTGTCGATTTTGCTTGCGGCCCCAACCGGACGTGCCGCTAAGCGAATGGCAGAGGCAACCGGTCAGGAGGCACAGACCATTCACCGTCTGTTAGAGTATAATGGAGCGGCGGCAGAACAGGAAAATGTGAGCGAGGAACGCTCGGATTTATTTGGCAGAAATGAGTGGAATCCGCTTGAAACCGACGTCGTAATTATTGATGAGATGTCGATGGTAGATATTTTCCTGTTCCATAATTTATTGAAAGCGATTGCAGTGGGAACCCGCCTGATTTTGGTGGGCGATGTAAACCAGCTTCCGAGTGTGGGACCGGGAAATGTGCTGCGGGATGTAATTAATTCTCACTGCTTTAATGTTGTGAGGCTGTCTCATATTTTCCGTCAGGCAGCGGAAAGTGATATTATTGTAAATGCCCACCGCATCCATCGCGGCGAAGAGATTGCGCTGGATAATCAGAGTAAAGATTTCTTTTGCTTAAAACGGGATGACAGCCATGGAGTGCTTGAAGTGATGCTCTGGCTTGTCCGAGACCGGATGCCAAAATATACGCATTGCACGCCGTTTGATGTGCAGGTCTTGACCCCGATGAAAAAGGGAGAACTGGGAGTTCACCGATGTAACGAAGTTTTGCAGCGGTATTTGAATCCGGAAGCACCGGGGAAAAATCAAATGGAACTTCACGGTGTTTTATTCCGTGAAGGTGACAAAGTCATGCAGATGAAAAACAATTACCAGATTAAATGGGAAATCCGCGGGTACAATCATATGATGATTGAAGAGGGGAGTGGCGTGTTTAATGGCGACTGCGGAATCATTACCGAAATTGATACATTCAATAAAGAGGTGACGGTGCGTTTTGATGATGAAAAATATGTCACTTATCCGCAGGGAAATCTGGATGAACTGGAACTGGCGTATGCCATTACCATACATAAGTCGCAGGGAAGCGAGTATCCGGCAGTTGTGTTGCCTATTTTATCGGGACCACGGCCGTTAATGAATCGAAACATTTTGTATACAGCGGTTACACGTGGCAAAAAGTGTGTGACGATTGTCGGAAACAAGGATACTGTGCGTGAAATGATACAAAATAAATCCGAGCAGATGCGCTATTCTTCGCTGTGCCGCCGTCTGCAGGAATTGGAGCAGGAGTCATTGGAAAAGTAGTAAAAAAAGGATGCAAAATGAGGAAAAATTTGCTATGATAGAAGAAGGGGAGGAGTGCCTTTGAATCCATTTGGATTTTTATTTCCACCGGCTTGTCCGATTTGTGGAACAGTATTGAAAAAGACAGAGAAAAAGGTTTGTTTATCCTGCCGCAGAAAATTGTCTGAAGCGCGTGTAACAGAACCTGCCTGTGCCCGGTGCGGAAAGCCGTTAGAGGAGATTGAGACTGAGTACTGCGTAGACTGCGAAAAGAAACGCCGGGGAAAGTATGACTTTCTACGTCAAGGGACAGCGTTGTGGGTTTATACGGATTCGCTCAAGGAAGCAATGGCGTCGTTCAAATACGAAGGCTGTTATGAAAATGCAGCATTTTTCGCGGAAGAATTTATTCGATTCCGCAAAGAAAAACTGCTGGCATGGAAGCCGGATTTTCTGATTCCTGTTCCGCTGCACAGACACAGAAGGTGGTTTCGCGGTTATAATCAGGCAGAGATTCTTGCGGAGGAAATCGGGAAGCGGTTACATCTTCCGGTAGAAACCGATGTCTTGTGCCGAAGTCTCGATACGAGTCCGCAAAAGCAGCTGGATGATAAGGCGAGATACCGGAATATGTCAAGTGCTTTCTATGTTCCGGAGAGTGCCGGTTATAAGTTAAATGGTAAGCGGGTTGTATTAATTGATGATATTTATACAACCGGTTCAACGTTAGAAGCGTGCGCCGGAGAATTAAAAAAAGCCGGTGTTAGTGAAATATATTCTGCCTGCCTTTGCATTGGTAGAGATTATTAGAGGAGGAAGTTACAATGGAAATTGTTTCTTGTAAAGAATGTGGAAAATTATTTAATTTTATACGTGGGCAGCGAGTCTGTCCGGCGTGCTCCCGTAAATTAGAGGACAAGTTTATGGAAGTAAAGAAATATGTCAGAGAGCATCCCAATGTAGATGTAAAGGAATTGTCGGAGGAAATGGATGTTTCTGTCCGTCAGATTAACCGCTGGGTGCGTGAGGAGAGACTGGTATTTTCGGATGATTCACCGGTCGGACTTCCTTGCGAGAGCTGTGGCGTAACAATTAAGACCGGACGTTTCTGTGATAAATGTAAAGCAGAGTTAGCGACCGGATTCCGCCATGTGGCAGGACAGGATAAAAGACCGGCACCGCAGCCGGCACCAAGAAAAAGCGTCGCGGATAGCCGTATGCGCTTTTTAGATAACTAATTTATTAAAATTAAATACGTTCAATTCCGCTATCGGTCAGTTTGATTTTTCCTTCCTTTAACAGCCGGCCGATGGCTCGTTTGAAGGCGGCTTTGCTGATTTTGAATTCACGCTTGATAATCTCCGGAGAGGTTTTATCGTGGAATGGCAGGAAACCGCCTTCTTTTTGTAACCTCTCGTAAATAAGTTCAGCGTCTTTGCCCATTTGCACTTTTGTCTTTTCCTGTAAACTTAAGGTCAATTTTCCTTCTTCGGTAACTTCTTTGATGCGTGCCTTCACGACATCGCCGATGTGAAGTTCTCTTGTCATTTCGTTGTGTGGAATTAAAGCGGAATACTGATTGTCCACAGCAACAAATGCACCAAAAGAATCCAAAATTTCATAAATCAAACCTTCTACGTGATCCCCTTTCTGGTAAGGGCTGTCACAGGAAAGATAGTCATACACCTTCATAGTTGCACATAAACGGCTGCTTTTGTCGATGTATAAAGCGACTAACACGTGTTCGCCCAAGTGAACTTTTTTTGTCTGCTCCTTAAAAGGAAGCAGCAAATCTTTGGCAAGTCCCCAGTCTAAGAAAGCACCGATGCCGGTTACGTCTTTGACTTCCAAAACCGCAGTTTCACCGAGTGAAAGATATGGTCTTTGTGTGGTAGCAATTAAGCGGTCCTCAGAATCTTTGTACAAAAACACCTCGTAAAAATCGCCTTTTTCGGTTTCTTTTTTTACCTGGTTATTCGGGAGCAGTACTTCCAAATCTTTTTCTTCAAAAGAGCGAAGCATCACACCGAATTTTGTGATTTTTGAAACATACAATCTGGCAAATTTGCCAAGAACTTTTGATTCGTTCATATTATTCTCCATTCTTTGTCGGGGTAAATTCGCTGAGGAAATAAGGATTTTCCTCTTTGTCCGTAAAGACTACATAAAATTTGCCATTTTCACTGGCTGTGCGAATGTACATGGTGTCTCCCATTTTGGCAGCCAGACGAAATTCGGCACGGAATTCGGAAACTTCAAAATCAATTGGCAGAACATTCACAGCCAGACGAATATACTGTCCGTTGTTTACATGGTGGTTTGTGTCAAGATAATTCTGGCACACATCGACTTCTTCGACAAGTGTCAAGTTTTCCGGACATTTTACCTTTCTGGAAGAATATTCCATGTCGTAAGCAGGTTCTGTCGGATAGGCGGCCTTTTCACTGTCATCAATTTTTGTTGGCTGACCGGTAGACGGGTCAAAATAAAACCATCTTGAATCGGCGTAGGCAAGAACCTCTTTGTCCGGCGTTTCCATTAAAAAATTACGACATCCGAAAATGCCTTTAAACTGATACGGCCATGTATGCACCGTGAAACGCTCGCCCATAACCGGACGGCGTTTGAATACAACGTGCCATGCGCTCACTAACCAAGCGCGGTTTTTCTTTAATAAATCTAAGGCAGAATGTCCGACGTCCTCGCTGTGAAACAGGCAGCAGTCCTGCATTGCATTTACGGTATCGGAGACACCGAGCAGTCCGTCCTTATCAATTCTGCTGTAAGATACTCTATCATGATAGGAATACATGCGATTTCCTCCCTTCGTTCAAACAGTTTCATTATACTACCCTTACCCGAAAAAAACTAGTGAATTTTTTCTGAAAATGTGGTAATATCAGCTATGAAAACAATGAATAGAAAGGTTGTGTTTTAATATGAAGAAAATTATTTCAACAGACAAGGCACCGGCAGCAATCGGTCCTTATTCTCAGGCAGTAGAGGTAAATGGTCTTGTATTTACATCAGGTGTGATCCCGATTATTCCGGAGACCGGTGAATTGGTTGAAGGCGGTATTGAAAAACAGGCGGAGCAGGCAATCGGTAATCTGAAGGCGCTGATTGAAGCAAGTGGTGCAAAAATTGAGGACACGATTAAAACAGTTGTATTCATTAAAGATATGAATGATTTTGCCAAGGTAAATGAAATTTATTCCCGCTTTTTTACGGGAGACTGCCCGGCACGTTCCTGCGTGGAAGTGGCAAGACTGCCAAAAGATGTTCTGATTGAGATTGAGGCGATTGTTGCGAAATAAATAGTCGAATCCTGTAGAATAAATGTAAAATTAATTTTTTCGGTAAAATTGTGGTAAAAATTAGTAGAAACAATGAGTTTACAAAGGTTGACAGATGCGGACAGAGTTGTTATACTGAAACAAGTATTTAACAAATTTGTAACATTTAGAATGCCGGATGAGTTTGTGGCCGGCAGATGAGTGACAATGGAGGGAAGAAAAGTATGCAACACACAAGGCTTGTGAAATGTGCGTTGGGGGCAGGACTTGTTTTATCCTTTGGAATATTTGGCAAGTATATGGTTTCATCTTCAACTACGATGGGTTCTGAGACGGAACTTGCCGGTATGGCTTATATGTTAGACCAGTACTGTACGATTCAGGTTGGTGCAACACAGTCAAATCCGGAAGCAATTGTAGCGTTTGAGGATATGCCGGGTAACACCAATAATGGGACAAGCGCAGTAAGTGGTTCTGCTGTCTCGAATGCAACACCGGAGCCGACGAAAGAAGCGACAGCGACGGCGACACCAAAACCGGAATCGGAATATGCCAATGTTGGTATTTCCATTGCGGCGGATTATGTAAATATTCGTAAGAAACCAAATACCGATTCAGAAATTGTCGGTAAATTATACCGCGGAAGCGCAGCTACGATTGCTAAGACGGAAGGGGACTGGGTATACATTAAGTCCGGTTCGGTTTCCGGTTATATTATGAAAGATTATTTGGCAATCGGCTACAGTGCAGAAAAACTGATAGACCAGTTTGGTACGAAGTGGGCGACAGTTACCACGGAGACGCTTCGTGTCCGCGAGAAAGAAAGTGAATCGAGTAAGATTCTTGACCTTTTGGCCGGCGATGAAAGTTATGAAGTGCTTAAACATCAATCCGGCTGGGTAAAGGTTCGTGTCGATGGTGATACAACCGGTTATGTCAGAGATGATTATGTAAAAATCTCGGTTCAGTTTGAAAAGGCTGTATCGATTGAGGAAGAACGCGAAGAAGAGAGAAGAAAAGCGGCAGCAGAGGCAGCGGCGGCAGAAAGTGAACGTCCGGCGAAGTCTTCATCGAATTCAGGAAATAGTTCGTCAAGCAGCAGTTCTTCAAGCAGCTCAAGTCATAAATCGTCATCAAGCTCAGGAAAGAGTTCTTCGAATGGTGGCGGTGGAAGTCATAAATCAAGCAGTGCATCCTCCAGTAATGGCGGCGGTGGTGCGAAAGGAAGTTCCGGCGGCTCCAGTAACGGTTCCGGTGGCGCAGGTGGAAACAGCAGCTCCGGTGGATCCAGCAATGGTTCCGGTGGTGCAAGCGGTGGTTCCTCATCGTCCGATGGCGGCAGCACATTGGGAAGCGGTGACGGTTCTGCAATTGCTTCTTACGCTTTGAAATTTGTTGGAAACCCATATGTCTACGGTGGTTCCAGTTTGACTCATGGTACGGACTGTTCCGGATTTACCATGTCAGTATTTAAGAAATTCGGTATCAGTTTGCCACGTACTTCCGGCGCACAGTCGGGAGTGGGTAAGAAAATCAGCCCATCCAGCGCAAGAGCCGGTGACTTGATTTTCTATGCAAGTGGTGGACATGTCAACCACGTTGCACTTTGCATCGGCGGCGGCAGGGTTGTACACGCAAGTAACCCACGTACCGGAATTAAGACAAGTAATATGTATTATCGTAAACCATATTGTGCGAGACGAGTTCTTGGTTAAATCTAAGAAGTCATACAACTCGAAAACGAACGCCTGTACGCAGACAATTGTAGTCATGTGTGCAGGCGTTATTTATCAACAATTAAAACAACGAAATTGCGATATTTGTTAGTTGTGAACAAAGTTATAAACATTGTCAACAATTTAAGTAGACTTATGTAGCATGTTTTTGACTATAAGACAAGTTAACTAATTGTATGACAACTTGATGGCACAAGGTTAAAATGTTTATCTGATTTATGGATTTTTATGTTGCCGAACAGAGGTTTTTGTTGTATAATATGATTACGAGATGAGCCAATGGACATCTTGAAACTTATGGGCAAAGGAGCTGATTAGTATGAACTTAGTAATAAGTGGAAAAAACATTGACATAACGGAAGGATTGCGTGCAGCAGTTGAGGAGAAGATTGGAAAACTCGAGCGGTATTTCAATGATTCAACAGAAGTTCATGTTACATTGAGCACAGAGAAGAATCGTCAGAAAATTGAAGTTACGGTACCGATGAAAGGAACCATTATCCGTGCAGAAGAAACAAGTACCGATATGTATGTATCGATTGATTTGGTGGAAGAAGTTATCGAACGCCAGCTTCGTAAATATAAGAACAAGCTGATTCAGAAAGAGCAGAACGTAGCACAGTTTAGCAAAGGATTTGTTGATGAGGACACATATGATGAAGAAGAAATTTCTATCATCCGTTCTAAAAAATTTGCGATGAAGCCGATGGATCCGGAAGAAGCCTGCGTACAGATGGAACTTCTCGGACACACGTTCTTCGTTTTCCGCAACTCGGAAACCGACGAAGTAAATGTTGTTTATAAGAGAAAAGACAATACATACGGTTTGATTGAGCCGGAATTCTAAATGAAAAAAATAATAATCACCCCCGGTGGCAAGCGGGATATTTGATTCGCAAATATAGCTTCCCCCGGGGGTGATTTTATTTTTGCAAAAAAGGAAGAGAAGAAACGGGAAAAGGGAAGAATCTCTTCCTAAAAATGTATTTTTCTATTCTTTTCGGGTTTTAATTTTATTTGTTGTCAGATTTTTGCTTAAAGTTGCTCGAGATTCCAGTAATTTAGAAGAAATGCTTTGTGGATTGTGGGTTTTGAGTACGTCGGTATGTGGCACTGGTAGTTTCAGTGCCCATACCGTTACGCACTCAACAAGCGAAAGCGCCCACAAGACGAAAAGCATTTCTTCTAAATTACGGAAACTGAAAAAATTAAGCGAACATCTGTCACAAACAAAGACAAACCCTGAAAAGAAATAGAAAAGGTTGCATTCTCCCCCGACTAATGATAAAATACCATATTGAGACAGTAACGTCTCTTGTTAGGATGTATGGCATGTAGCAGCGAGAAAATGCTAAAAAAATAATTGGAGAGTGACAAAATGGGATTATTTAGTAAGGTTATAGGAACACATAGTGAACGTGAAGTGAAACGTGTGATTCCGATTGTTGACAAAATTGAATCACTTGAACCAGAAATGGAGAAGTTATCTGATGAAGAACTTCGTGGCAAAACGGCGGAGTTTAAGAAACGTTTAGCAGATAAAGAAACTTTGGATGACATTTTACCGGAAGCGTATGCGGTTGTACGTGAGGCTTCTAAGAGAACTATCGGATTGAGACATTTTCGTGTGCAATTGATTGGCGGTGTCATTTTACATCAGGGACGTATTACAGAGATGCGTACCGGTGAAGGTAAAACGCTCGTATCTACTCTCCCGGCTTATCTGAATGCGCTCGAAGGAAAAGGTGTTCATATCGTAACAGTAAACGACTATCTGGCAAAGCGTGATGCGGAGTGGATGGGTCAGATTCATGAATTTCTTGGTCTGACAGTCGGTGTTATTTTGAACAGCATGGACAATGACGAGAGAAGAGAAGCATATAACTGTGATATTACATATGCGACAAATAACGAACTGGGATTTGATTATCTGCGTGATAACATGGTTATTTACAAAGAGCAGTTAGTACAGCGAGATTTACACTATGCCATTGTCGATGAGGTTGACTCGGTATTGATTGACGAGGCGAGAACACCACTTATTATTTCCGGTTCCAGCGGAAAATCGACAAAGATTTACGAGGCGTGTGATAATTTAGTGCGCCAGTTGAAAAAAGGTACTGAAAAAGAATTGTCCAAGATGGACATTATCATGAAAGAAGATAATAACGAAACCGGTGACTATGTTGCAAACGAAAAGGAAAAGACAGTAAATCTTACCGAGCAGGGTATCAAAAAGGTAGAGCGTTTCTTCCATTTGGAAAACTTAGCCGACCCGGAAAACTTAGAGATTCAGCACTGCGTAAACTTATCACTTCGTGCACATGCGTTGATGCACCTTGATAAGGATTATGTGGTAAAAGATGACCAGGTACTTATCGTAGACGAATTTACCGGACGTATCATGCCGGGAAGACGTTATTCGGACGGTTTACATCAGGCAATTGAAGCAAAAGAGCATGTAAAAGTGAAGAGAGAGAGTAAAACTCTTGCCACAATTACATTCCAGAACTTCTTTAACAAATATGATAAGAAATGTGGTATGACCGGTACCGCTCTCACAGAGGAAAAAGAGTTCCGTGAGATTTACGGCATGGACGTTGTTGAAGTGCCGACAAACCTGCCGGTAAAACGTATTGACCACAACGATTCCGTATATAAAACAAAACGCGAGAAATTGAATGCAATTGTTGAGGATATTGTGGCAAGTCATGAAAAAGGCCAACCGGTACTTGTTGGTACGATTACGATTGACGCTTCGGAAGAATTGTCACAGTTGCTGAAAAAACGCGGAATTCCACATAAAGTATTGAATGCGAAGTTCCATGAACTTGAGGCAGAGATTATCGCAGATGCCGGTCAGATTGGAGCAGTTACGATTGCGACAAACATGGCTGGACGTGGTACGGATATTAAACTGGGCGAGGGCGTAACCGAACTTGGCGGTTTGAAAATTATTGGTACGGAACGTCATGAATCCCGCCGAATTGATAATCAGCTGCGTGGTCGTGCCGGACGTCAGGGAGACCCTGGTGAATCGAAATTCTACATTTCGCTGGAAGATGATTTGATGCGTTTGTTCGGTTCCCAGAATCTGATGCAGATGTTTAATTCGCTTGGTATGCCGGAAGGCGAGCAGATTCAGCACAAGATGCTGAATAAAGCGATTGAGCGTGCACAGAAGAAGATTGAGAGCAACAACTACGGAATCCGTAAAAATCTGTTGGAATATGACCAGATTAATAACGAGCAGCGTGAGATTATTTATGCAGAGCGCCGCAAGGTGCTCGATGGCGATGACATGCGTGATACTATTATCAGCATGATTGATGAACTGGTTGAAAAATATGTCAATATGGTAATTGGCGATGACCAGGGACCTTCCGAGTGGAATTTGAAGGAGTTGAATGAAATTCTCATTCCGATGATTCCGGTTAAACCGGTTACTGGAGAGGGTTGCGGTTCAAAACAGGAATTGATTCAGAATTTGAAAGAAGAGGCTCTTCGTCTGTATGAGACAAAAGAAGCAGAATTTCCGGAGCCGGAGCAGATTCGTGAGATTGAGCGTGTCGTTATTTTAAAAGTGACGGATAGCCGCTGGATGGATCACATAGACGATATGGATCAGCTTCGTCAGGGAATCGGACTTCAGGCATTTGGACAGAGAGACCCGGTTGTCGAGTATCGTTTACAGGGCTATGATATGTTCAACGATATGACGGAGTCCATTCGTGAAGAGACGGTTAAGATGCTGATGCATGTCCGCATTGAGCAGAAGGTTGAGCGTGAGCAGGTTGCTGAAGTGACAGGAACCAATAAAGATGATTCGGCAAATGCACCGATTGTCCGTAAATCGGAAAAAATCAGCCGAAATGCACCGTGCCCATGTGGTTCCGGGAAAAAATACAAATATTGCTGTGGCAGATAAGCAGTGAATGACTGCGTTTGCATAAAAAAATTAAGGTGGTGATTTTGTGGTTGAATTGGATAACATCCGAATCGAACTGAGCAGTTTTGAAAAACCACTTCTGGAAGTAAGGGATTCACTTTAACTTAGCAGAGAAAAAGTTAAGGATTGAAGAACTTGAGAGAAATATGGAAGCACCTGACTTTTGGGACGATGCCGAGAAGGCAAGTGCGGATATGAAGGAATTAAAGGACTTAAAGAGTATTGTTGAACGTGCCGATGCACTCAGCATGGCGTATGACGATATTATGACGCTGATTGAGATGGGGAATGAAGAGGCGGATGAGTCACTGGTTCCGGAAGTTGAAAATGAGTTTGTGCAATTCCAGAAGGAATTTGAAGATTTACGAATTACAACAATGCTTACCGGTGAGCATGATGCCGAGAATGCGATTCTTACCCTGCATGCAGGAGCCGGTGGCACAGAGAGCTGCGATTGGGCAAGTATGTTGTGCCGTATGTATGAGAAATGGGCAGACAAACGCGGCTTTACCGTAGAAGTTTTAGACTCACTGGATGGTGATGAGGCAGGACTGAAATCCGTCACATTGGAAATTCAAGGAGATAATGCTTATGGTTATTTAAAGAGTGAGCACGGCGTTCATCGTCTGGTGCGTATCTCACCGTTTAATGCGGCGGGAAAACGACAGACTTCGTTTGTGTCGTGTGACGTCATGCCGGATATTAAGCAGGATATTGATATTGAAATCGCAGATGATGATATCCGAATTGACACGTACCGTTCGAGCGGTGCCGGTGGACAGCATATCAACAAAACGTCATCGGCAATCCGAATTACCCATTTTCCAACGGGTATTGTGGTACAATGTCAGAATGAGCGTTCACAGCATATGAATAAGGATAAAGCGATGCAGATGCTCAAAGCGAAACTTTTGATTTTGCGTGAACAGGAAAATCTTGCAAAAGAATCCGATATCCGTGGTGAAGTCAAAGAAATTGGCTGGGGCAGTCAGATTCGCTCTTATGTTATGCAGCCGTACACGATGGTAAAAGACCATCGGACCAATGCAGAGACCGGAAATGTTTCTGCGGTATTAGATGGTGATATTGACATGTTTATGAATGCCTATTTGAAATGGATTAACAGTTAGAAGGGGATAAGGTATGAAAGAAGTCGTTACATTTTTTTTGAGTGGCAAAGAATACGGAGCAGATGTTTCCGAGATACAGGGAATTGAAAATTACGTGGAATACGCAAAGGAGCCCGGGCTTTCCGATGGCTTTTTAGGCATTGTTTCAATCCGTGATGAGTGGGTTCCTTTGCTAAATCTGAAAAAGAAACTGGTTCTGCCGCCGGTGCCCGTAACAGGGGAGACCAAGTATCTGGTGTTTCAGCTGCCGCAGGGGAAAGCAGCCGTTTTAGTGGATGGTGTTGCGAATATTATTCAGGCGGATGGCGATGAAATACAGGATTTCCCGGCACTTGTGCACACGAAAAAGACGGCGTATGCCGACTTTGTGGTAAACCACAAGGGACGGTTGATTCTTAGTATTAATCCGGGAAGCCTTCTCACAAAAGAAGAGTGGCAGGAAGTTGATAAAGTGCTGAAAAGCAAAAGTGAAGAGTCTAGCGAAGAGTAAGACTTTTGATTTGGAAATGGAGGAAAAAATGATTCGAATTGCAGTGTTAGGTTATGGAACGGTTGGTTCCGGTGTTGTTAAGGTGATTCAGACAAATGCAAAAATTATTGCAAAGAGAGCCGGACAGGAAGTTGAAGTGAAATATGTATTAGACCTTCGTGATTTCCCGGACGACCCGATTCAGTCCAAAGTAGTACATGATTTTAATGTTATCTTAGAAGACCCGGAAGTGGACATTGTTGTAGAGACCATGGGCGGAACGAAACCGGCTTATGAATTTGTGAAAAAATCTCTGTTAGCCGGAAAAAGTGTATGTACATCCAATAAAGAATTGGTGGCTGCTTATGGAGCAGAGCTTGTGCATATCGCAAAGAGCAAGACGGTAAACTTCTTGTTTGAGGCGAGTGTTGGCGGTGGTATTCCGATTATCAGACCGTTAAACCAGAGTCTGACTGCTGACCGAATCGAGCAGATTAATGGTATTTTAAATGGAACGACAAACTATATCCTTACAAAGATGGCGCAGGAAGGTTCTGATTTTGCCGACGTTTTGAAAGAGGCACAGGAACTTGGCTACGCAGAAAAAGACCCGACCGCAGATGTGGAAGGATATGATGCCTGCCGTAAGATTGCGATTTTGACTTCTTTAGCATATGGACAGCAGGTGGATTACGAGGATATTTATACCGAAGGAATTACCAAAATTACGGCAGAAGATTTCAAATATGCAAAAGCCCTTGGCGCTGCTATTAAAATCTTTGGCACAAGCCGTAAAGAAGGAAATAAATTGTATGCAATGGTTGCACCACAGATGATTCAGGCAGACAATCCGCTGTACGCAGTCAATGATGTATTTAATGCAATCTGTGTGACCGGAAACATGCTTGGTGATGTTATGTTTTATGGAAAAGGTGCCGGAAAAGAGGCAACAGCAAGTGCGGTTGTATCGGATGTGGTCGATGCAGTAAAACATATGAATGTCAATGTGATGACAATCTGGGAAGACGAAAAACAGGAAGTTGCTCCGATGGATGAAATGAAAAACCGTTTCTTCGTCCGCATCGGCGCAAGTGAAAAAGCAAAAGCAGAAGATTTGTTTGAAGAGGTTACACCGGTAGATGGTGGAATTGCAGATGAATTTGGCTTTTTGACAGGAACCATGACTGAAAAAGAATTTAACGAAACTATTTCTCAGTTTGATACATTTATTACGAGAATTCGTGTTGGATTCTAACAAAAGAGAGACTCACTGAGAAGGAGGAAACTATGGTATCAACAGGACAAATGATGGGCTATGTGATGGCAATTTTGCTGCCACTGATTGCCGTTTTGATTCCTTTTTATATCTTATGGAAACAGTCCAGTAAAGTGGAGCGTGGAATGCTCGGAGCCATTGGTTACGGAATCATGGGATATTTCTGGCAGGAAATTATCTACAGTTTCTTAGGACTTCTTGCACTTACGAAAATGCGTGATGTTTTAAATGCGACCGGTGGAAATGCGGTTGTGGTTGCTTTTGTAGAAGCGCTTGCCGGCAGTATTTTTGTTGCAGCAGGATTGTACTGGGGTGTTTATTTGACAAACACCAAGCAGCGTTCTTTATACCGCTCAACAACGGTAGGACTTGGTTTTGGTCTTGGAGCTGCGCTTCTGACTTACGGATTCCAGCTTTATTATGCGATACGGATTAACGTAGGAGCATTTACCGGGACGGATATGGCAAAAGCGAGTATTTTATCGACATCTACCGCATCGTTATATCTGGACGCCGTCCGCAACATTTTAGTAGTACTTGTTTACATGGGTGTTGCCTTTTTGGTTGGAAAGAATTACTTGGAAAAGAAGAGACTTGCCGCATGGCTTACGCCAATCATTGTGTATGTATTTATCCGGTTTACCGACGTGATTTTAAATACTTATGCACCGGCACTTGTTGCTAAGATTGTGTATATGGTTGTGCTCGCATTCGTTGCCGCCGTATCTGTGTGGATGGTAAGAAACTGGTATCAATCAGAGAAACAAGTAAAAAAACAGTTTTAGAATTAGCTAAATAATAACTATTCAGGACTTCTCCATCTATCAAGTTGAGATTTAAAATTAGCTAAATAATAAAAAAATTTAAAAAGAAGAAACGACAAATCAGCGAGAAATATAATTCGCATTGCGAATTCCCGATTTCGAGTCGATTTGCCGTTTCTTCTTTTTGTATATTTTGTTATTTTTTTGTAATGTTTCCTATGACGCTCAAAATCTGGTCCGGCTCAAAAGGCTTCTGAACAAATTCGTTTGCGCCTAATTTAATGGCATCCACCATTTTGTTTTTCTGTCCGGCAGCAGTAACCATTACTGCGTGTGCATTTTCATCATAAGCAATGATTTTCTCCAATGCACCAAGACCATCAAGAACCGGCATCGTGATATCCAGTGTTACAATATCCGGTTTCAATTCAATATACTTTTCAAATCCAATCTGACCATTCTCTGCTTCCCCGATGACTTCGTGTCCATTCTCGACAAGAATGTTGCGAAGCATACGACGTGACGTACGGGAATCGTCAACAATCAATATTTTTGCCATAGTTCCAATCTCCTTTATCTAGCCTAATTTTACAATAAGGTCTGAATGTTTGCCGTCAATGTAAACCGGCAATACATAGAACTCGCCTTCTCCATCAATGGATGAATCAAATTTAAATTCCGGCGGCTGCATATCGATGGTTGTATCCTGATAACTTAATTCAGTAGCATACAGTCCGTTGACACAGTTTGTAAATTCACAAACCGAATCCAAAGCGTCTTCATCGACCGCATCAAAAGTTTCTTTTGCGTAACCGTCGGCAAGCGCTAAAATGCTGTCATCATCACAGGTGAAACCAAGAAAACCATCATAATCACCGGTTGTATGCTGGTAAGCAATATACTTTGCACTGTGAGAGGTGACAAACTGTCCCTTCTCGATGCGTATGTAAGAACTTACAAAACGTACAATGTTTCTTAATGTAAGACCAATCAACGACTGGTAACGAGAATCTTTCGCATCAACAAATGCAGGAATCATACCTTCGATATTACCATCCTGAATTGCTTTTAAAATTTCATCGGAGAAACCATTCTCCTTTTGGAATGCATCAAGAGCTGTCTCAATTTCATCACGGCTCATAATGCCGTTTTCTTCCAGCCCCTGAATGAAAATCAGGTACGGATTTCCCTGGCGACCAAGCAGATAATTTACATCTGCTTCCGTTAAGTAACCCTTCTCCACAGCCAAATCACCAAAACGTTTGTCTGTCTGCATTTGCAAATAATTCAATTCATTCGCTTGATTGCGAGTTAATAACCCCTCGTTCTCTGCAATTAACCCCAGTTTGACGCGATTGTCTTTAATGTATTTCATGCAGGAGGAAAATTGCTCAGCGGTGATTTTCTGGTTATCTAATAAATATTGACCAAAAAACTGACTAAACATAAAAATCTCCTTTCAATTGTTGTAAAATTATTATACAATAGAACGCAGAAAAGTTCAATGAAGAAATGTAGAGAAAGGAAGTGTTTGTCGTATGGCAGGTTCAATATGGGGAGAAGTGTTTCGCGTGTCGACATGGGGAGAATCTCATGGCGAGGGAGTAGGAGTTGTTGTCGATGGTGCGCCGGCTGGCATTTCCCTTTCTGAAGAGGATATACAAAAATGTCTCGACAGAAGAAAACCGGGCGAGACGAAATATTCGACGCCCCGCAAAGAAGGCGATAAGGTAAAAATCATGTCCGGTGTGTTTGAGGGAAAGACAACCGGAACACCGATTTCCATGGTTGTCGTGAACACCTCACAGAAATCCGGTGATTACTCCAACATTGCAAACGTATTTCGCCCGGGCCATGCGGATTTTACGTTTGATGCCAAGTACGGATTCCGCGATTACAGAGGCGGTGGACGTTCCTCCGGGCGTGAGACTATTGGCCGCGTGGCAGCCGGTGCTATTGCTATGAAAATTTTAAGCGAGCTTGGAGTTACCGTAACTGCCTACACAAAGCAGATTGGACCATTTGTATGCGAGGAAGAAAAGATGTCTTTGGAGAACATTGAAAAGAGTCCGCTGCGCATGCCGGATTTGGAAAAGTCTTCTCTTGCTGAAGATTATCTGGCAGAAAAAATGGAGGCGCATGATTCCGTTGGTGGCATGATTGAATGTGTAATCAGCGGCATGCCGGCAGGAATCGGAGAGCCGGTTTTTGGCAAGTTGGATGCTATGCTGTCCGCAGCGATTTTCTCCATTGGTGCGGTAAAAGGTGTTGAAATCGGCGCTGGTTTTGCCGTTGCCGATAAATGTGGTTCCGAAAATAATGACGGTTTCTATATGGGAGCGGACGGCAAGGTGAAAAAACATACGAATTTTGCCGGTGGAATTTTAGGCGGCATGAGCGACGGTGATGATATTGTGCTTCGCGCCGCATTCAAGCCAACGCCTTCGATTTTCCAGCCGCAGGAAACCGTAAACCGCGATGGCGAAAACGTAGAAATCGAGATTAAAGGCCGCCATGACCCGGTGATTATGCCTCGTGCGGTTGTTGTGGTAGAATCCATGGCAGCCATTACGCTTGTTGACCGGCTTTTCGTCGGAATGACCGCGCGCATGGATAAGATTCGTGAATTTTATAAAGGCGAATAAGTAGAATTTGGGGATGGGATGACTGCTATTTCAAAAAATGCAAAATAAGTCAACGATATTTGCAAGAAAGTTGACCTAAAAACAAGTTTTTGCCAAATAAGTCATCTCAATCGTACCTTGGGGGTGACTGGTTTTTCAATATTGTGGATTCAAGTCAACGAAAAAGGGCGAAAAGGTTGACCTAGTTGAGAAAAAGCTTAAAAGCAGTCAATGGGCGCGGCGAAAAAGGTTGACCTTGTTAAGAAAAAGCTTAAAAGCAGTCAACGAAGACAGCAAAAAAGGTTGACTGTTAGAGCGAAATTTGAATTTTCAGTCAGTTATCTGGTGGATTTATGATGAAATAGTTCGAGGAATAGGAGGTGGGTATGGATGAGAGAGATAAAATGGGTGTTTTTAGATGTAGGTTCAACACTGGTTGATGAATCGGATGTTTATGAAAGCAGATGCAGTTACGTGATAAGTGCGAAGGGCTTGGAACGTGATGAATTTATGGAAAAAGTGCATCAGGCGGCAAAAGTAAGTCCTATACCGATAAAACAGGCGGCACAGGCTTACGGAGTCACTTTGCCGGAATGGGACAGTAGTTTAGAAAGGCTTTATTTAGGAACAGAAGATGTGCTAAAAGCTTTGTCAGGCAAATATAAATTGGGCATTATTGCAAATCAGTTAGCGGGGACAAAAAAGAGATTACATAATTGGGGAGTTTTGCATTATTTTGATGTTGTCACAGCTTCCGCAGAAGCGGGGTATGAAAAACCGGATTTGAGAATCTTTAAGTTAGCGCTTGAGCAGGCTGGCTGTAATCCACAAAATGCAATAATGGTCGGGGATAGACTTGAAAATGATATTGCTCCGGCAAGACAGCTAGGTATGAAAACGATTTGGGTACGTCAGGGATTTGCAAAATATCAGAGCGTTGAAAAAGAATATGAAAAACCAGATTATATCATAGAAAATATAGGCGAAATTGTGAAAGTGCTTATGGGAGGTGTGTAGAACTATTGAAGGAGAGCAAAAATGAATATAGAAGAAATATTCGAGGATAAACAGAAAGCGTGTATAACAAGGGGAATTTTAGAAGCTCTTCCAGAGTGGTTTGAAATACCGGAGGGAAGAGAGAAATACATAAAGGACAGTTGTGGGAAAAAATTTGTATGTGCTTATGATGAGGATAGACCAATTGGTTTTTTATATCTTTCACAAACGGGGAAAGATACACTTGAACTTGCAGTTATGGGTGTCAGAAAGGAATATCATAGAATGGGCATTGGAAAAAAACTTTTTGAAAGAGCCCGATATATTGCACAAAAAGAAGGGTTTAGTTTTATACAAGTAAAAACTGTAAAAATGGGAGTATATGAGGACTATGATAAAACAAACTTGTTTTATTTATCACTCGGATTTAAGGAATTGGAAGTTTTCCCAGAACTATGGGATGAAGCAAATCCCTGTCAAATATACATTATGAGTATATGATAATAAAAGAGTTGCGGTGGCAGGACTTATTGTGTTGATAGGGGTGATATAAAATGAACCAATTAAAAAAGAAATATGCAGCCTCCATAATGGGCTTGGTCATCGGAGATGCCCTGGGAGTTCCGGTGGAGTTTGTGTCTCGTGACGAATTAAAAGACAATCCGATAACGGACATGATAGGATATGGAACACATAATCAGCCGGCCGGTACATGGTCAGATGATTCCAGTATGGCAGTTGCAACGATGGCCGGATGAAACATTTATGAAGGGAGATAAAATGAGAAAAAAGGGGAAATTAATAATTAGTTGCTGTATTTTATTTGGAATTATGTTATTTATAGGATTGGCATATTGGATATTGATTTTTATTCCAAGAGAGAGGATGAAAGGATGCTATTTTGGTTATGAACAAATGCCAATAATGTCAAACGAAAAATATACTGGTAAAATTGATGCAAAAATGGAACATATTCTAATTGAAGATCATGCCGGAACAAAAGTTACAGAGCTTGATTTATTAGGTAATAGCCCAGATCAAGTGGTGTTAGGGGAGAAGACCTTTTTTTTACTATATCGATGGGATGACCAAAAAGGAACTGGAAAAATTGTTCAATATGATTACAATTCCAATAAATTAAAAGAATGTAGGGTGCCTAATGTTGCAACAATTGCATGGAAAGATAACTATTTATTTTTGGGTAATTGGGATTTAAAGGATGATTACCGTTATTATTTTGAATCTTATTATAAAGGATTTTATGCAAATCGTTATATAGAGGAAGAGAAATTTGGGAAACAGCCGAAAAAAATAATAAAGAATCATGACTGGGGATGCAAAATTGGAAATACCAAGATGTATTATCATGAAGAGGGCTTTTTTTCAACAGAACCTTCATGGTTAGATTATGCAGGAACCTCAATGGGAAATTTTACGTTGGATGATGTGAAATCTAATTATCAGGCAGAAACAAAGCAAGAGAAGATTAATCGAACTTTACTTGTGAAGGAAATAGGGCAATGTGGTATTTCAAACCCGAATTATTTAATAGTCGAATATCAAATGGGAGATAAAATTTATGGTGTTTGCAACGTGTTACGGGAGTATATTCCAGCATATCCGATTGAGTCAAAGGATGTGGTTATGGCGTGCTGTTATAAAATTAGTAAAAAAAATAATAAGTTGAAGATATTGAAAAAGCAAAGTTCCAGTATTGCAATAATAGCAGAAAATGATGAATTTGTTTATCAAACCGACAATAGAATTATTAGGAATAATTTAAAAACGGGAGACACACAAACAATATTTACATTTAGCAAGTATTTTTCTGCAAATATAGATGTGCAAGGGGATTATTTGCATATTTATGAGGGAGATAGGAGCAGCTACATAAAGTGGACGTAGAAGGAGGTAGATTGTTGTCAATGAAAACAATGAGAATGTGGCGGAAACGTATACCTATAATCTTTTGTTGTGTAAAATCAAAAAAGAACTTCCGCAGAACAATACAGATGGCAGTGCTAGTTACCAGATCGTAGTAAACAAATATGATAAGTCTGGCAATCTCGTGGAAACAAAAAGCAAACAGTCTGTATTGGTGTGAAGGAGAGTAGAAATTATATATGAAAAAAAGCATGTGTGCTAAGTGGTTTGAAATAAAATTATGGAAGAAACTAATAATTCTTTTCCCTATAACTTTTATAATTATTTTTGTTACTCTTTTTGAGACAACACCTGTTAATTTGAATGCTTCTAATATTTCAGAAATATATATTGGCATGCATAGTATGATGACGGATGACATTATTACTGGAAAAGCGTCGATTAAAGGGAGAGAAGATGTTAAAAATGTTGTTTGTAGTTTAAATCGAATAAAAGCAATTCGTGGAAAATATTCTGCTGAAGAATTAAGTGGTGAACCACCACAGGCAATGATTACTTGTTATGATGAAAATGATAACGAGATTTATACAGTTAAATTTTATGATGGTTTTATGATGGTAGACAATGAATTATATAGGATTACTGGCAAAGTATATAAAGAATTAGCCGAGTTGTGTGACAAGTATGGAGAGTGCCAAATTAATTGAGTAAGTCAGGGGAATTGTGAAATATTAGGAAAAGCAAATTGACAAAATCTGTGTTTATTAATATAATAGACACAGATTTTTGTTGTCAAAGCGCTACATTAAAAGTTATGGATTAATAAGGAGGGGATGAAGCTATGGTAGGCGTCAAGTAAGTTTTACTGAAACATTTATTTGTTCGTAGTAAATTATTTAAGGGAGGATTGTTTTATGATTTTAAAATTAATTAAGTACAGTTTAACGATGTTATTATGTTGTATAACTCTTATTTCATGTGGACAGGAGAACATTTCTACAAATAAACCGGATATTGGCAAGAAGGAGAATTATTCTACCGGAACGCCGGATATAATAGAAAATTCTTCGTTACCAACTCAGACTCCGAAAAAATCAAAAGGCAGAAATAAATCAAAGAGAGGGGAATTACAGGCAATATATGGGAAATGGAAAATATTAGATATGGTTGGATACGGGTATATTTATGGAGAATTTTCAATGAAAGATTATGTAGGAGGGACTGTCACTATACGTGAAAATTATATTGAGACTAATCTGCCATTGGGTAGGTGGAAATTAAAAAATCCAATTTATAAATTGGAAAAACAAAATGAAGAGGATTTTTGGGAGTATAGTCATGCTAATATTCATAGTGGATTTGGTTTTAAAAGCGAGAAAATTAAAGCAGTAACAGTCTTTGATGATAAGGATGAATGGGATGAATTTGGAAATATATTTTGGATTAGAGATAAAGACCATCTGATAATTTTTGGACCTGTTTATTTTTTGGCAAAAAGAATAGAATGAGTACATAATTAGAAATTTTACAGAGGATACATACGATGGGAGTAAGGATGAAGATGGTTTTGATTTATTAGAAGGAAGCATGGAAAAAACAAAAAGGAGTATTTTTGAATGAAAAAAGTAAAATACATTATATTAGTCGCAGTGGCAGGAATATTGATTTTTTGCTGTTATCGGATTGTATTTGCACCACATTCTTACCGGGATGTTGTTTCTCGGGAAATAGATAATATACAGCCAAGTATTAATACGAGTTCTTTTGAAAGTTTAAGTGTACAGAAGTTTAATGATACAAAATATTATTTAGATGAGAATAATGCACTGTGGTTAAAAAGTCCAAAAGAAGAGAAAATTTGCGTTAGACAGGTTGCATATTTTCTGGTGTGGCAAAACCGTTTGATATATACAACTACCAACAATATAAAAGCGATATATGAAATGCCTCTCTTAGGGGCCAATAAAAAGTCTGAAAAGAGGGTATCGGAGGAGGCACGGATTATATTTTGTGATAATCAATTTCTTTATATTTATACGGCTCAAAAAATGTTGCTTAAATATGATCATTCATGGAAGGAAATTGAAGCAATTGATATGAAGAAAAAAGGTGTGGTAGTTAATTTTGAAAGAGCATGCGTTGTGAAAAATAAAATTGTATTTTGTACAGAAAGTGATGGTGCGGATGGTTTTGATATGTATTTGTTTGATTTAAAAACAAAGTACATACAAAAAGTTCCTTTTTCTTCAAAAGAAACATATGAGTATGCAATAAGGAATGATGTTGTTCGTTGGAAAGGGGAAGTCTACTACATGAGATGTAGTTATAATGATGGAGATATGAATAATTCGCTTACACATGCAGAATCAATTGACGATGGAATATATAGATTGGATTTGGCAAAAGGAAAATTAGAAAAGATATCGGAAGATGTAGGGGAATTCTTAATAGTGATTGATAATAATCTATGTGTTGTTACGGATTCGTTTATGTTTGGTATGACGTACAAAAAGGTCCAATAAACTGCAACATTTCTAAGTGCTAAATCGTTGTATTATATAAAAGGGAAAGAATTGACAGAACAAAAAGAGAGGGAGGAACAAAAGGGATGGCGCTCCGGTACAATAAAAAGTTAGTTATAATAATGATTATGTTAATATTGCTTAGTTGTACAAGCTGTGGTGTGAAGCAAAGTAAGGATAAGCAAGAGGCAAAGAAAAAGATAACAAGAGAGGGGGATTATTCCTATGCAAATTCTACGGATATAGAATTTGTAAAATCAAAATTTCCCAATATAGAAGAAATTAAATCTGTATCATATATATATGAGAAGAAAAGTAACGATAGGGAGATTGGATTAGAATGGATACATTTTGAAGGCATCATAAATATTGGTAAGAATTTCTCGGAAAAAATTGCAAGAGAATATGATTGGGAACCATGTGATACTATACCAAATTTATCAATAAAGACAAAAAATACGGATTATATGTATTGCGAGGAATTTACGGATGACTATACGTCCGATTCATTTGTTGGAGAATTCTATTTTGTTCCAAGTAGTAAACAACTAATATTTTATGGGGAGTATTAAAGAAGTTAATTTATATGCGAGGGGATTTGGATGAAAAAAATCATTTTAAACAGTATATGTCTGTTAGGAATAGTATTACTTTGCTCGTGCAGCAATACGTCGGTATCCGTAGCACCGAGAAGCGAAAAAACACCTCATGCGACGGAAGAAAAATCAAAATCACATGAAACGAAAACGGAAAATGTTAATACCGATAAAATGCAAGGGGTTTATCTACGCAGCTGCAAACCGGTTTGGCAATATTCTCAGGTGTATGACGGAGATTACTATTATTTAGTAACGGATGGTAATTGGAACTATACGGTAATGAAAAATAAAGAACCCATTGGAAAGTTTTTAATTCCCAAAGGCGGAATCATGGGGACTTTTGCGGTAGAAGGCGATAAGGCGTATACTATCATATATTCAAATGATGAGGATGAATTATACCCTACATATTTAGCGCAGATAGATTATAAGAAATCCAGTATTAAGAAAATAGATATTGATTTTACTATATTAGACCGTGTGTATGGTGATGATAGGTTTGATTACATGCAGATACAAGATGAAAAAATATTTTTTGATAATCGTGAGAAGTATCCGGACGATATTTATCATTTGAATCCATATAAAAGTGGACAGTTTAGCATGTATGATATAAAAAAAGAAAAAATGACAGCACTCAATATACCAAAAGAGATGCAGAAGGCATTGCCCCATGTAAATTTAGTTGGAAATGCTTTTTGGTATGCAAATGAAATCAAGGGGAAAGTTGCTATCTATACTTATAATTGGAAGACAGGGGAGCAAAAGAAAGCTGCATCGAGTAAAATAGACAAAAAAGCAAAAGGAAATTTGATGATATATGTGGATGAGGATTACATATATTGTAGTGAGCTGGCAATTCCAAGACATGGTGGAAAAGCGAAAAAGGTTTTGAAAGATGCAGTAGTGTGTCCCGAGTATTGGTATGGCAATAGGTCGGGCAGCAGGTTTTTTTCGTCAAATTCTAAATATCTTTACTATTTAGATAAAAACTATCATTTGAAGAGATATGACAAAAGAACCGGATCGGTGAAAGGGTATGGGAAAGAGAAGTACATGAGTGTGGATTGTACAGAAAAGGGAGTGTATGTAAAAAAATATAAAAAAGTTATGTTTCCGGGCTATACCGGGTCGGGGTGGTATTACGATGATGATATCGAGGATCCTGATGTAAAAGAAAGAACAAAACTAAGATTCTTTAAGGAATAAATAAGGAGAGTTAAACATGCTTTGATGCTAATAGAGGAAGATATTGCAACATTTTTGAAGGGTGAATCGTTGTATTATATAAAAGGGAAAGAGTTGACAGAACAAAAAGACTGCTAAAAGAAAGGGAGGAACAAAAGGGATGGCAATTCGGTACAATAAAAAGTTAGTTATAATAATGATTATGTTAATATTGTTTAGTTGTACAAGCTGCGGTGTGAAGCAAAATACGGATAAACAAGAGGTAAAGAAAAAGATAACGTGGGAGGGGGATTATCCCTATGCAAATTCTACGGATATATTTTGTGTGGAGAAAAATAATTTATTTTCATATGACATAAACGGAGAAAACAAGAGAAAGTTAAAGGCAACAATGGGGGAAGGGTGCTTGATTCGAGTAACGGATGAATGGTTGTATTTTAAGAAGGAGATTAAAAAAAATACCCAATATGGGATAGAAATTGAAGCAGTATGCCGCATTCCTTTAAAGAAGGGGAGAGGTGGGAGAAGTGTATTAGCAGGCAAAGAGCAAAACGTTGTGGAGCATTTGGATGGAGTAACGGAAGCAATAGTCGTAGATAAGTATCTTGTTTATTTACGCTCTGCATCATGTGTAAACTATAATAATTCTTTAGTGGGGAGTTATATTATACAACAAGAAGATGAGATTTTTTTAGTTGATCTGAAAAATAATAAAACAAAAAAGTGCATTGTTCCAAAGGAAATAACAAGTCTAAAAGTACTGGAGTGGCAAGTGTTTGGAAGTTCGTCGAAAGGAATTGTATGGGGAGAAGAGGCTTTGTTTTATTATGATATTAAACAAAACAAAGTTAGTTTGATTAACGAAAAACAGACAAGTAATGTGGCATTTGACCCATTAAAGGATGAAGTTTATTATTGTAAAGAAAATTGCTCTCAAATAATAGAGAAATATAGTATTAAAACGGGTGAAAAGAGTGCGATAATAACCAAAAAAGAAGTTTTACCGGTGCTTGTTAATTGCCTGTGTGTTTCTATGGATGATATAAAAAAATTTAGCATAGAGGAATTGTATTATAGTAAAGAAAAGATTTATTTTTCGGTAAAAACAAAAGTGAAGGGCGGTTACAATAGAGAGGTATTGTTATCCTATCAAGTAAATAAAAATTTAGTGCTTTATGAGCCGGAGTTGGATAATGCAAAACATTTATATTTGCCGTGGAATGAGAAAAATGTATTTATGATATTGTTAGGTTGTGTTCAAGGCAAGTGGTTTTGGCAGGACGAAAATGGGTTGCTAAAATATGATAGCAAAACAGGAGTTGTCCGGTTATGTGATAGAGATGGAATGGATAATGAAATTTATGCAATTAAGAGTATGAAAGAGTTGAGAAAGTGGGATGAGTAAGATTAAAAAAATTGGTTTGGCAGGAGTGGTACTTGCAATTGTTTTTGTAGTAGCTTTTATCTGCTTTAATAGAAAAGAGAAAAATAAAATAGAAGAAAAGAAAACTGAAAATCCGGTTATGAATTTGTATCCTTATGCAAATTCTACAGATATTTATTCATCAAATGCTAGATACGCATTGGATGGAACGAAAAAAATTGAATTACCACATATGTTGGGATTAAGCAATGATATGGACATTATTTATGTTAATGATAAGTGGTTGTATTATTGTGAGTATAATACTGATAAAGGTGATTTGTTAAGAAGAATTCCATTGCATAAGGGCAAGAATCATCGTGATATAGTAGATGAATCGAAAGCAGAAATCGTGCGTAATACATATAATGAAAATGGTTTTACAGTTAATGATAATTATTATGCAGGGATTAGTTATGGAACTGTTGTGATGCTTATGAATTTGGAGACGAAACATACAGTACGTAAAAAGGTACCTGCACAAATTGCATATCCTAAAAAGGCTGATACGGAAGCCAAAGTTTGGACTGCGTGGGAGCAGGATAAAAACTGGATTTTATGGGTAGGAGAGTGTGGAACAATGATTCAGATGATTCCGTCTGGGGATATTTATTTGCTTGAAACAAAGCGGATTCTTGGAGCGAGAAAGGGAGAAAACTGCATATATTATACGACAGATTCAAAAAGCTGTTACCAATATGATTTTTTAAAAAAGAAAAAAAGGCTTTGCTTAAATCAAGATGACATACATAAATTAATCAACGGCCAATTGGATTTAACAAATGCAGAAAAAAAGACTTATAAAATAAACTCAATACTATCGGATAAAAGTAAAGTGTACTGGCAGGTGGAAGCTAAATATTCAATAAAAGAGGAAATGAAAAAGAAGTATGTTATATTAACATATGATGAAAAGGGTAAACAATTTACAGTTGATGAAACTTTGACAAAGGTGTTAGAGAAAAGGCAAGCAAGCAGATTTATAATGCATATTTGTTCAAAGTGGTACTTATTCGATGGTGATTTTTTATGTTATGATGAAACGACAAAGAAAGTTAAGAAAATTGATGTAAATACGCCAGAATGGAATATGAGTTATGCGTGTACAAGATTAGGAATTGGCGAGTACAAATTTTTTTGAAAATTATTATGAGACATAATATGTGACCACTAAAAGAGATGGTTTAGATTAATAAGGAGAGGGTGTATTATGAAACATCTAATCTTGATGTTAGTTGTTTGCAGTGAGAAACCATACACAGTACCACAATAAAGCGGCAGCCTGCACATATGACATGCTTGGTTGTATTAGTTTAAGTGAGGTGAGGATGTTATGAGAAAAAAATGTCATGGCTTAATTATTTTAGCGGTTATTATATGTGTTGTTGTAAATTATCAAGTGGCATATTCAGCAGACGTGTTATCTAGTGTATGTACAAGCTACGGTGATCAGGATGCTTTAGTTGCTGGAAAGGTTGTAAATATTGATTCAGAGAAAGAGGTTATGAATGTTGAAATTTTTCGATTGCTTTCGGGAAATCTCAAATATAAAGATAACACAATCACCATTGAATATAAGAAGTTGAAAAAAATAGGTATTGGAGATAAAGTTTTATTATCTTTAGAGGCAGCAAACGAAGAGGATTCTTTGTATAAAATAGCATATGAATGTGGGTGTTATTCAATTGAATATAGGGATGATAAAAAATTAAAACTGCTAAATAATATTTATACTAATACAATAAGTGATGATGACTATTTTGATATTAGTTTACAATGGTTTTGTAATACTGGTGAAATATTATATGAAGAAGATTTAATAGATAACACTAAATATTACAGACAGGATGGAGAAAACACAGAGTTAGTTTATGACCAGAACAAGCACAAATGGTATCAAGACTCTTTTTCATCTTCTTTTGAAGTTCCAGATGTAATGAAAGAGAAAAAAGAGTTTACTTTTAAGGTGATAATTATTGTTTTTGCAGTATGTGTTGGCAGTGTTTTATTATGCTATTTCTTGGCTGACTTGAAAAAGTAAATTCCAGTGCAAGAGTAAATTCCACGGGCTTTTAAATTTTGTTGATTTTGCAGGAGATTTTTTAACAAAATCTCCTGCTTTCTGCTATAATTAAGGCAACTTATCGAAATTTTGTTGATTTTATGGCATGAAAAACAGGCTACTGGAATTCGGTGTGCTAGACTAAATTCCACCAGCCACATTATAAAAATGTGAAATGTTTACTTCCAGTCTGACAGCAGATTTCGATCAGTTGATTAGTTACTTCTTAAAGCGTATCAGCTTAGGCGTTAAATTGACTTCATCGGGTGAAATCGGCTTGAGCTGAAATGCTTTAAGAACATCTTCTCCAAGTGTTTTCAGGGCAGCATCATACGGTGTATGACCCTCAAGGCTTTCTCTTGGAGTAGAGTTTATATGATTCACAATAAGATTGACATCCCACTGAGTCAGAAATTCAAAGGATGTTCCTTTGGGCAATATCGTGCGGAGCATGGTATGCGCCTGCTCGATGGTTCCCTTCTGTCCGCTCCGCATGGGATCACAATAATAAATGCTGCTTCTTTGGATGCCGTTAATACCGGTTTCCAATTTTTCTGGGTCACCAAATTCGGAGCCACGATCAGTTAAGACATTTTTAAAAACAGATGTAAATTCATACGTTCCCATACGTTTTTCCAAACGGTCAAATACAGCGCGGACAGCACCTTTTGTGCACCGGTTAAGAAGAAATGCAAGAAACAGCTTTTCCTCTGTAAAGATCATGGTCAACAGCGTTTTATGGGAATCCCTTGATGACTTTACTGTATCCATTTGTACATAAGAATCTAATTCCATAGAACAGAAGTCTGCATAGGTTCTGTTGGTAAACACTTTGCGGTCTTTGATCTGTGTTTTGTGGCACTTTCTTGGTTTAAATTTTGCCTGCCTTTTCAGATCTACATTTCTGGCTGTGAACAGTCCTTTATCGATGTATGTATACATGGAACGGACAGACATATCAAGCTCCGGATGATTGATCAGGATCTGATAGGGTGACTGTCCCTGAGCGATCAACGGAGTA
>OKTI01000320.1_pt1 | contig 32568 bp, 27 predicted proteins | sample 1606071 | NCBI WGS metagenome assembly OKTI01 (sample SAMEA3879500, study PRJEB24766) | human gut metagenome | biome: human-associated habitat; feature: feces | place: USA | collected 1985/1987
TCACCCACCTATGAGCAAGCTCATGTGGGCTTAGACCTTTTGACCCTGGCATCATTTTTTATTGTAACTATAACACACTTTTCCGAATCCGTAAAAAATCTTATGAAATTTTAAGATTTCGGTTTTAGAAATGTACAATGATGTAATCTCCCTGATCCACAATATATCCATCCTCCGGATACTTGGGAAGATCCACAGACTTCGCTTCCGCCTCCGCATACAGACTGCCGTCTAATAACGGAACGATCGTATGTCCGTGCATAGTGAAGAACTTCACCAGCTCCGCATCGTTATCGAAAGCATACCGTCCCCATTCGATGACAGACAGCGCCGGGGTCTGTGCCACCCATACGCCCTTGGAACCGCGGTTGTATTTATCTAACAGATCCGGATCGATCCTGTCCGTGATCCGTTTCATCTTTGCATAAGTCTCTGTTCCATACCCCACATAGGCATCCTGAATAATGCTGTAAGGGATCTCATAATTGCCCGTGAATACCACCGGCTTGGAAGTGTCAAAATCCCGTTCCAGATCCAGGGCAATTTGGTCCACAGTCTTCACCGCTGCCTCGTATTTCTGCCTGTCAATATAGAACCATTTTGTCATATCCATGCACTGGTTCCAGGTGATCACCACAAGCACCGCCACTGCAATACCACGCACTCCCAGGCATATCTTACGGTGCATGCCCCGTCCAATGCATCCCGTAAGGCTCCAGATACCATAGGCCAATAACAGTGCCCCATAGCCACAGAAAATGGGTAAAAACTGCGCCGAGCGGTACAACGTTGCCTTTCCTTCAATAAATAATAAAGAAAACGCTGCCAGATACGCTGCCGGCAGAAGAACAAGTGCCCACAGGTCTCTGCCGCGGATCACTCGGATCATCGCCACCACCGTAATAACGACTGCCGCCAGGACAAAAATGCGGATCGGCAGATACGCATAGGCAAACACGCCGTATAATACAAGGGTTCGCTTCAGGATCATTGCCAGCTCACTGAAGGCTCCGGGCCGAAACATCCAGCCTAACATCTCCGTCACCGAACGTTGCACCGCTTCTCCCTGTAAATATTCCAGATGAAACGCTTTGGTAAGTACAACGATCATCAGGCTTCTGAGGATCACTGCTGCCAGGGCGCACACTACTCCTCCTGCCAGTGTGCAGAAGACTCCGCACGTCCCGGTCTGCCCTTTACGCTCCGCTCCCATCCCGATTCTTTCGCTCAGTAACAACAGCATTAGTCCGGCAAGCCACAGAATCATAAAGGATTCATAACAGCCCATGGCGATCCATAAAAATACCGCGGCCGCCACAAGCCTCATCACAGCCAGACAGTCAAACTTCTCCCGGATCCCACTGCCTTTTCGCATTTTCCGTATGCTGCCCTGCCATTCCCGCACGCAGCACAGACTGAGTCCGCAGCACAGATAGCCGATGGCGATCCCGTTATGCAGAAAATACGTAAATACTTCGCTGATCAGCGGACTGGACACAAAGATTGCGGCAAAAAACGCATATCCCACCACCGGGATCTTCTCTCCAAGCACAGAATAAAACAGCACCGTCCAGACGATTGCCGCCAGTACCAGCAGGCATACCGCGATAAAATCCGTCACAAAAGGCACAAACTCCGCCAGGGAGATCACCTTGTTCAGTAGGAACAGTACCCACCGCCCTACAATGGCGATCAGCCCTTCTTCAAAATAATACAGCGACGGTGTATCATCGATGCCGATGGTGACATTGGTTACCTTATAGCCGTAAGCGCATACTGCTGTAAGCAGCAGTATCCCCATAAAGCATCGATTCTCCCAAAATTTACGAAAAAATCTGCTCCAGTCTACTACTGATTTTTTATGTTCTCTGTATTTCTCCATTCCTTTTCTGCCTGCCCCTGTTCCTGATCTTATTGCTGCTATTCTATTGATGTCGGAGTCAAAAGGTCTTTCACCCACTTATGAGCTAGCTCATGTGGGCTTAGACCTTTTGACCCTGGCATCTTCTATTGTTTTCGGCTCCAAGCGATATATCACAAAATCATAGTACATATAATGGAATTCCAGTTCCACTTCATAATTGTAACCGTCTTCCATCGGATCCGGTTCGCCGCCTTTGAAGCAGATATACCAGAGATTCTCGTAGGAATCCAGCTGATTATACTCCATCAGGGCTTCCGTGTTGGCAAATGGAAGACTGTATAATTTATATCCCACCAGATAATAATGAAGCTCGGGGTGATAGACATTCAGAAAAATCGTATGGGTATAGGGACCGATGATCGCATCATTTTCCGTAACTTCGGTCTCTATAAAATTCTCATAAGTCTCCAGTCCCTGATCATACTCCAGATGAATCTCTGAAGTATACTGCAATACAAAGCACAGACTGGCGGTTCCTAAGGTACCCGCGATCCACCATTTTCTGCTCTTCTCCCCGGCATTCTCCACAAGCTGCGTAAATCCCACCGCATACCACAGCATGACAAATCCCATGCCTGGGAACGCGTAACGTCCCATAAAGCAGTTGTTGATCGTAGCGGAGATCACGCCTCCCACGATTCCGGTCAGCGCAAAAGTCGCTGCGCCGATCGCAGGAGCGGCATTCCCGTGTTGTCTCACCCAGTCCACCGCACCGTAGCTTAATACCAGGCACAATGCGATTCCAAGCAGTACCACAATGCCGATGGGGGTCTCCACCGCCGAGAACCATTCCTTGCAGTAATCCATCACAGAATTCAGGGTAGCCAATTCTGCGGTGGAACCGTCGTCATAACGCATCCGCAGGATGAACTGCCTACATGTCACTGCAAGCCAGGGGGAGAACACGATCGCCACCGTAAATCCGGAGATCAAAAATCCCCTGATCAGCTCTTTTTTACGGCAGATCAGGATTGTAAACAGGAACAAACCATAGAAGAGAAAGGTCTGGATCAGCGCAAAAGTATGGCAATACACCGTGCAGATGCTCGCCAGGCAGAATACGATCCACTTTTTCCCGGTCGCTTCCCGGAAAATATCGTACGCGGAAAGTCCGGTCAGTGTCAGGAAAAACAGCGCCACCGCATACATACGCACATTGCCTGCCTGTACACTGAAAATCGGCATCAGCAGGGAAAATGTCATAAAATATACCGAAATCTTCCGGTCAAACAGCCTTGCCACATAATATTTGCCCAGCAGCATATAGCCCAGCATGAAAAGCACAGACATCAGCTTCAATGCCCAGAAATGTGTTCCACCACCGCACAGATGGTAGAACAGCTTTAACAATACATAATAAAACGGGGAATGATCATCCGTCGCCGTGATATAGATCAGCCGCTTCCAGGGAAGAGACACCATGGATGCAGAATATGCCTCATCATACCAGAGGTTATTGGTGATACAAAAAGCTCCCCAGATCACCAGTGCCGCCACCGGCAGTCCGTGCCACAGCAGTGCCTGGAAATTCGTCTGTATGAAATTGCGTGCTTTCCTGTCACGTGTCTCCATGGGGTCTTAATGCCTTTCTTCTCTACTTTGATACCTGCTTATGTTCCATGCTATGCACTCTCACCATCAGTGTCACTAGTACCTGCAATACAGCACCATATCCGCATCTCTGCCAATCTCTTCATAACCTTTGGCACTACACAGTTCATCAATCTCACCGCCGTTTACAGTGGCAATGTATTTACTCTGCAGTTCTGTCAGATGCTCCAGAATATATTCTCTCTCACAACAGCTGATACCGAAGCCCTTCGGCGCACTGTATAACAGCTGCCACTTCAGATTCTGGTTGCCCTCCGGTGTCTCATCTCCGAAGGTCCAGATGATCACATTGTCGTAATTCGGTACATTTTCGGTCTTAAGCGTCAGATTTTCCGTGAAAATCTGCTGCCAGTAGTCCACCTGCTCCTGCCTGTCCTGCGTCACATAGGGGACCTGATAATCATAAGGCTCCACCGCCTTATAGCTGTACAGATACAGGAAAGCCGCTCCCAAAAGCACCGCTTTTTTATAATATCTGGTCTGCAGCATACTTACGATAAAAATTCCCGCTGCAATAAATGTCAGGAAGTGCTTACTGCCTTCCACCATTTTATACATCAACAGATGGGCAAACAGCATGGCAATCAGGCTTAAGGCAAAATGTACTTCGATGATCACCTGATTTTTCAGGGCTTTCTTCTCATCTGTCGGCTCCATTACGCCCCGTTCCGCCCATTGTGTGCGGCGCAGTGTTCGGATATCCAGAATACTCTGTACCAGCAGAATCGCCAAAAGTAACAGATACCCGTCAAAAAAGGCTCCGGAAGCCAGTCCGGTCTTCACACCGGCGATGCAGTGTCTGTAGAACTCCAGCCCCTTCCAGTGCAGGGTTCCGAAGAAATTCTTAAATCCGGCACCAATTCCCTCAGTGAAAAAAGTTGTGATCCAGTCTGTGTAAAACAGCGGGGTAAAATATTCCGCTCCCAGGTAATGCTTGATCAGCACATACGTAATTCCCGTCACTGCCACGACAACAAATGACCCGACCCAGCCGATGCATTTGTTCTTACGGATCCAGAAAAAGCATGCCAGCATCAGGAATAACAGCATATACGGACGCATCAGCGTCAGTAATACAGAAACGACAAACATAGAGATCAGCTTACCTTTTGTCTCCCGCTTCAGATACGACATTGCCAGTCCGTAGAACAGGATCAGCATGCAAAAGCAGATCACCTCCGGCATGCCGGACAGCATATATCGCGTAAACAATGTGTACAGACTAAACAGAATGGTCAGGATCCCCAGCTGCTTCCAGGTAGGCTTCACCAGCCATACAAATACAAACATCGTGATGGTCAGCAGGACAATATTGCAGATCACCGGAGACATCAGATTCCATCCAAACAGCAGCCCCCACAGAATCCAGGGGAATACCAGTACCGGGCTCCATGCCGCAAAAGAAAGCTGTAATGCATGGCTTTCATTGAATCCGAAAAAACCTCTCGGAAATCCGTAATTTACAATGCCTTCCACCTGCTTAAAATAAAACAGTTCATCGTTCCATTCCGATGCTGGCAGATATACCTGCCCGATGCTCCTGCCTTCCGCCGCTGTCCGTACCAGGCAGCACACCACGGGAAGCAGTGCCATCAGCACCGCCTTCAGCAGGGTCATGTATCTTTTATCCTGTTTCCACCAGTCCGTAAATTGCTCTTTCTTCATAAAAATATTTTTCTCCCTACTCCTCCAGATGGATCTTCTCGCGGATCACATACTGGGGAGAATTATTCATACTGATATAGATACGTCCCACATATTCCCCGATCAGTCCCAGCATGATCATGATCATACCGCCGAAAAATACCAGTGCCGCCATCAGCGCACTGAATCCCATGGGGACATTGGGATTCACCAGTCTCTTAATGATCGTATAGATCCCATAGAGGAAACCGAGTCCTGCGAAGCCTACGCCGAAAGATGTGGCGATCCGTAACGGTTTCACGGAAAATGCCGTAAATCCGTTGAACCACAGTCCAAGCAGCTTCTTCAGCGTATAGCCGGAATTCCCCTCTTCCCGCTCTCTGTGGCATACCGGCACATTGGTAATGTTTTTGGTCGCGCGGAGTACCAGACCGATGACATAAGGGTAGGAATTCTCATAGCGGATCATATCCTCCACCACGAACCGTTTCACCGCAAAATAGCTGGAAATGTACAGGTCTGCCGGCTTATTTAACATCATGCGGGTCATGAGCTCATTCACTTTGCTTCCCAGGTTCCGGAATGCGGAATGCTGCTTATGCTCATAGCTGGCATACACAGCGTCATATCCTTCCTCCAATTTGTCCAGAAGCTTATCCACTTCATCTGCCGGAGTCTGTCCGTCATCGTCCAGGCACACTACATAATCGCCGTCGGAATGCCGTAGTCCCGCCATCAATGCCGCATGCTGTCCAAAATTTCTGGCGAAGCCGATTCCTTTGATATTATCGTATTTCTCACACAGTTCCCGGATCGTCCCCATGGTATTGTCCGGTGACGCATCATTTACCAGGAAAATATCATAGTTATACTGCGTCAGCTTCTGCATGGTCTCCCGGATCTCCTTAACCACATGGGGCAGTGTATGCTCCGAGCGATAACAGGGGATCACAAAACTTACTTTTTTTATTCTGTCCATTTTTATTGCTTACTCCTTCTTAATCTGCCGGATTCACAGCTGCCATCCAGACAATATCCCGGTACACACCATCAATACACACATCGTCTCTTAACAATCCTTCTCTGACAAATCCTGCCTTTTCATAGCTGCGGATTGCCTGCAGGTTCTCCGACAATGCCCGCAGGTAGACTCTGTGCAGCTTTTCCTCCTCAAAACAATACCTTAACATCAGCTTCGCCGTCGCCGTACCGATGCCACGTCCTCTGGCAGACGCTTCTCCGATGAAGATTCCGTATTCCGCCTTGTTATGCTGTCTGTCGATATCCCGGACATACACAGATCCCAACGGCTTATCTCCGTCCAGATCACAGATGATCATCTGCACCACATCCCCGGTCTCCACATGGGTCCGGATCCAGTTCTCATGAGACTGCCTGGTGAAAAGTGCCTGATAGATAAAATTTTTGCGCACCGCATCGCTGTTACGCCATGCCACGATCCGGTCCGTGTCCTCACAGGTCATGAGCCGCAGATAAATTCCAGCTTCCGTATCCCGGTACTTCTCAGAAATTGCTTCCGATGTCTTATTTTCCGATGTTGTATTTTCCGATGTCTTATTTACTGATGTTACTGTCTGCAATGGTTCTCTCCTTACTGTCTGTATGCATTGCACAGAGCAATGACTCTCTGTATCTCCTCTTCCCGCATCTCGGGGAACAGGGGCAGTGTCACGCAGTGGTCTGCCAGGTATTCCGCATTGGGACAGTCTCCGGGATGGTATCCTAAGCCCACATACGCCTTCTGTAAATGACAGGGCACCGGATAATGCATGTTACACTCCACATCATGATCTGCCATATAGCGGATAAAGTCCTCATGATCCGGAACGGTAATGACAAACAGATGGAACACCGGTGTGGTATTCTCCGGATGGTGCTGCATGGTGATCAGCGGATTCGTGATCTCCCGGATATAGCGGTGTCCGATCTCCTGACGTCTCTTCGTCCACTCCGGCAGATATTTTAAGCTGACGCTCAACACTGCTCCCTGCAGTCCCTCCAGTCTGTAATTATATCCGATCTCATCATGATAGTAACGCACATCACAGCCCTGATTTTTCAGGCGGTCGATATGCTTATAGTATTCTTCTTTCTCACAGGTCACACTGCCGCCTTCGCCGAACGCATACAGGTTTTTCCCCGGATAAAAGCTGAAGCATGCCAGATCTCCCAAGGTTCCCACATTTCTGCCCTCAAACTGTGCACCGTGGGCCTGGGCGCAGTCTTCCACCACGAACAGTCCGTGACGGTCGGCAATTTTACGGACGCCTGCGTAATCAAAGGGCTGTCCATAGAGATGTACCCCGATGATCCCCTTGGTCTTATCCGTGATCTTCGCTTCCAGAACAGAAGGATCGATCTCCCAGGTATCCGGTGTGCAATCCGCAAATACCGGTGTTGCACCGGTGTAGCTGACGCCCCACGCTGTCGCAATGTAGGTATTGGCAGGTACGATGACCTCATCTCCCGGACCCACACCCAGGGCTAACATTGCCAGATGAAGTGCGGAGGTTCCGTTATTCACACCGCTAGCATACTTACTTCCCACATATGCCGCGAACTCCTTGTCAAAGGTGTCCGCATATTTTCCGCCGGAAAATGCGGTTTCCCTACATACCTTCTCGATTGCCTCTCTGTATGCATCCGCATGTGCCTCCACATCTCTCGTCAGATCGATTCTCTTAATATGTGCCATTCTGTCGTCCTTCTTTCTTCCGTTCCCGGTCGTTTCTATCCGTGCCCCTTCAGCCTTCGTTGTTACGTTTTCCGTCACCCTGTGGCTGTCTTATATGTGTTTTTTAATATAAAACTCGTTGAATAACCTTGCGATCTGCACCAGATAATTGCAGATCGTCTTGAATACCTTAACGGTAGTATTATAGTCTTCCTGCCACTCCACGGGATAATCCAGGATCTTCACGCCTCTCTTCTCCGCCCGGAGCAGGAATTCGATCATGTAGAACCACCCATTGTCCTGACTGCAGCCCCGGATCAGGGATATCGCCGTCTCCCGGCGTACAAAGGTAAAACCGCAGATGGCATCCGTGGACTTCATCCGCAGGAATAATTTTAATAAGATCAACAGCCCCTGTGAAGTGATCTTACGATACCATTTTCTGCCCTTCGTATCGGACTCCCTGGCGAAACGGCTGCCGTTAATATACTGGATTTCCTCCTGTGTCTCGAAGAGATGAATGGCCTCTCCCAGGTGTTTGATATTGGTAGACAGGTCAATATCCATGTAGCCTACCACATCGCCATGGCTTAATTCCACGCCTCTGCGGAATGCGGCGCCCACACCCCGGACATTGATTCTCTCATATCGCACTTTATCGTATTTCTGACACAGCGCTTCTGCGATCTGCGGTGTCTCGTCCTCGGAACCGTTATCCACGATAATGATCTCATAATCTTCAAAAGTGATCTTGTGCAGATATTCCACCGTGCGGGTCACACCGCTCTCTAAACGCAGGCGCTCATTTAATACCGGAAAAATAATCGTAAACATCATTTTGTCAGTTTTTCCACTCCTTCTATTACGTAACGCTGTCTCTTAAAGCTCATATTCAGGATCACTGACAGATATTTGAAGATCAGTGTCAGCATCACAGACATCATGAAAAAGCCAAAGGAGATCAGCGTCATCAGACTCATCCAGCCTTCTACGGGGCGTACCGTGCTGAAAATGGAATACACGATCCAGCCGAACATGATCACCATGACAGAGAACAGGATCACACTCACTAACATGGAGAATTTCTCCAGTACGTTGGTAAATATGATCAGCGTATCCAGTGCCAGGCTGCTGCGGGTACTGCGTTCCTCTCTGTTCCTGCCACTGCTTGCTATGCTTTTATTATCATAGACCAGCGTGTCCGCTTTCAGTCCGCAGTTCATGTACATTGCCTTACGGTAAGGGATGTATGCGTTCATCTGGTTCACACGGTTCACCGCCCGGCGGGAGATGATACGGAATCTCTCCTGGCGAAGCTTGTGCGTGTTGCGGCTTCCCAGATTATATACCGCATAGAACAGACGGGAGGTAAACGCCACATCATGCTTCGGTGCCGCTGCCACCACATCATACCCCTCCAGGGCTCTGCGATATACTTCCATGATCAGGGATGGTTCAAAATCCGGCAGACATTTATCGAACTCAAACAAAAAATCTCCCACTGCCAGATCTCTTCCGGCATTCATCGCCATCTCCACGCCCTGATAAAAGCTTAAATTGATCATGCTGACCACATGGCGGGTGCCGCTCTCTTCCAGGAACTTATGGATCTCTTCCACGGTATTGTCCATGCAGCAGTCATTGACACAGACAATCTCATATTTTTCAAAATTTTCTTCCATGGTACCGCAGACCGTTTTCAGGAAATCCCGGATGCCTGCGCCGTCATTGTGCAGATAGAGCACACAGGACACGAAATTTTTTTCTTTATTCAGAATTGCTTGATTTTGCATTACTTTCTTCTCCATAGCCTTTCTCTGTGTCTCACTCCAAAAACGGATCCAGATCATATACCGTATTGATCTTACCCGACAGTACACTGATCAATGTGGGTTCTGTGGAAACCGCCCGGATCACGGTAGGTCTCGAATCGTCGATCTCCGAAGCCTTCAGGATCGGCTTCATGGAGAACAGGGACTTCTCATAGCTAAAACCGTACTCTTCCCGCAGATATTTTCTCGCCAGCGTGGACATATATTCCCAGGCGCTCTCCGGTCTGCCCGGACAGTCATTGCAGTTACCCAGCCACCCATTCCGACAGATATTCCCATCCTGTCCCACGCAGGGGAACTTGGGTGTGGTGTCGTAGCTGGTCTTATGGGGTGTAAAGGTCACCGAAGTCAGGGAATGATATCCCGTCCTGCCAAAGGGCATGATAGAGAAAAAGGGACCGTCCATCACCGTGAATCCGATATTATGGATCTTCTCGCTTGCCTTGCAGAGAATGATCTCACACAATTCATACTTCAGTCCGAAGGGTTCCGTCGTCACGCCTTCCACCTTTTCCAGTACCTGGTTCACAGAAGCATAGGTGGCATTCAGCACAAAGGGCGCCCGATAGACTTCCCGCTGCCCCTCATGCAGTGCGGTCACCTCATAACAGTCCGTAAGCTTTACGATCTTCGTGATCTCTCTGCCAAAATGCAGCTTCACACCGGGATATTTTGCGATCTCTTCCAGAAAATAATCCCGCAGGATATGGGCATCATAGGTGTATTCCTCCGTGAGAAAAGCACCGTCACACAGCCCCGGTTGAAAATATTCCTCCACCGGAAGTGCCTTGCAGGGGATCCCGCCGTCCTTACAGAATTTCAAAAATTCCGCCGCATCCGTCCAGGAAAAATGGGCGGAAGTAGCGTATATCTGCTCAAATGACGTATGAATACAGAAGGAGTAATCCTCCACAAAACGCTTGAAATATCCTGCCGACTTCATAGCGGTAGACAGAGAACGGGGATAGTGATATCCCATGTGCACTCTCGCCTGATTAATATATGTGGCTCTGGTAAAAGGTGCCTGCTCGATCTCCAGCACTTCTACCTGCTGCCCTTTTTTTGCACAATACAGCGCGGCATACAGTCCATACAGCCCCGCTCCTATGATCAGCTTGTCCATTTGATTTTCCTATATTGTCCTTGTTTTCTTGATCTATGTTTTATCTATCTATGTTTTATCTATCTATGCTTTTTCTATCTATGCTTTTTCTATCTATGCTTTTTCTATCTATGTTTTTTCTATCTGTGCTTTTTCTATGCTTTCCGGCGTAGCTTGCGCAGTTGCACTGTTAGTTGTCTTGCATAACAGCGCCAGCAGATACGGCAGCGCCAGCATCACCGGGTAGACATAACGCATCTGCACCGTAGGTCCCAGCAGCATCGTGCCGTAGTAGCCTCCCACGATGACAAGCGGCACACAGAAGCGCTTCCTGTCTGTAATGAACAGTACTGCTGCCAGTCCCAGATACAGCCACAGATAACTTCCCGGCACGAAAATATATTTCAGCAAAGGAATCCGCAGATATCCGTTATTCTCCGCCCATTTCTCCAGCCGTTCATACAGCCACGGGAATTTACTGTCTTTATAGATGCCTCTTTCGTTTAACACACCCTCGTCCCAACGGGTCTGCACATAGCCCAGGCCTTCCTTTTCCCCCGTCTGGTTCACTGTGGCATGGGTCGTATCGAACGGTGATAAAAATCCGGCATCCACCGCCAGTGCGGCATTGATCATATCTCCCGGATAGGCGCTCAGCAGATGCAGATAGGTCTTTATAAATTCCCCGGAACGATATCTCACTACATACGTGTTGGTATGGCGCTTTACCGGATCCGCGATCCCCGGATCATAGTCTCTATACGCTTCATCCAGGATGAAATCATGGATCAGCGCCTTATCCTGCTCTGTCATGGTGCCGTCATCCTCCGGGAGAACTCCCACCCCACCGTGATAAATCATGCACCGCGACATCTGCTGGATTGGCATGCTTAGCATCTCCCGTCTGTCTCCCTGCTCCGCATGGGTGATATGAAATACCGCAGACAGCACAAAAAGCCCTACGCCGAAAGCCACCGCACTCACTGCGAACAGCCTCCCCCAGAGCTTCCTCGCCCTTTTTCCAAAACAGAACATCAGGAATAAAAAAGCCAACAATACGATCATAGCATATTTTCCGTTATTCCGAAACAGAATCATTCCTACGGTTCCGATTCCAAACAACAGATCCCGGATCCCGGGACGGATACTCCTGCGATCCTCCATAAGAAGATCCGTCAGGCTCACCAGCTGTAATAACAAAAATGCGCTGAACACAGTATCCTTGGTCATACTGACACTCATGTACCAGTGAAACGGAAAAAACATTCCAAGTAACAACACAGACAACCAAGCAGCCACCGGGGCTTTTCTTCTGTGTAATACCCACATGCCGTACGCCATGCTGCCTGCAAGCAGCAACATCTGCGCAGCCGTATAACATGCCATGCCCGCATTCACACTGCCGAAGATATGGGAACCCAGCCACAGCATTCCCTGTAAAAGCAGAGTATGCACGATGGGATGATGATCAAAATAGTAATGCTCCATGATCTGACCGGTCTGCACCGGCGCATCATAGGCACAGATCCCCGGATAATATGCCAGATATACCGGAAACCACGCAAGCAACAGTAGCAGAATACTTCCCAGAAGCACCTGTCTGCCGGAACGGTTCCGTATCCAGGCGGCAAATCTTTTGTAACCTATTGCCTTCTGGCGGCCGTCAGCGCCATCCATGTTATCCTGGCTCTGCGTCTGACACTTCTGCCTTGCAGCAGTATTCTCTGCTATATGGCAGACCACCCGGGTCCCCACTATTCCAAGCACGCATCCCAGGATCACCGACCATGCCAAAGTGCTTCCCACATAGCCGGCGGTCCACAGGATATTCCCGTTTGCTGCCAGATCTTTTTCTGTTTTTACAAAAAATACAAACAGACATCCCAGAACGCAAAGCAACAGATACCCTTTACGTCTGGGAAGTATTCTCGTCTCCCGCATATTACAATCCTTTACGTTCCTGATGTTCCCCATGTACACGGTTCAGACGGTACTCGAAATCCTTCCGGTCCTTGGCCGCCATAACTTCCAGCATCATGCCGGAGAAAAATGACTGGATCCCCGCTAACAAAATAAATCCGCAGGCGATCAGCGTCGGGAATCTGGGCACCAGTCCGGTACTGAGATACTCCAGAAGTACCGGTACGAATAAAATCACAGAGATTACCGTCAGCAACAATGCCAGCATCCCGAAGAAGTGCATGGGTTTATAATTTTTATACAACTGCAGCATCTTGCGGATGACGCGAAAGCCATCGCTGTATGTGTTCAGCTTGGATTCACTGCCTTCCGGACGGTCGCGGTATTCCACCACCACGTTCTCCACCTGCATGTTATAGTTCACCGCATGAATAGTCATCTCCGTCTCAATCTCAAATCCTTTGGAGAATACCGGGAAAGTCTTCACGAATTCATAGCTGAATGCCCGGTATCCGGTCATGATATCCTTGATATTGGCATGGAACAGGTTGTTGATCCCCGCACGCATCAGGCTGTTGCCAAAGTTATGGAACGGGCGCTTATTCTCCGTGAAATAAGTGGAGGATAACCGGTCTCCCACTACCATATCCGCCTGGTGCTTCAGCACCCTCTCCACCATCTCCGCAGCACAATCTAAGGGATACGTATCGTCGCCGTCGATCATCAGATAACATTCCGCATCAATCTCACGGAACATTCTGCGGATCACATTGCCCTTACCCTGGGCATATTCATAACGTACGATCGCCCCAGCCTGCGTAGCCAGTTCCACCGTGCGATCCGTGGAGTTATTGTCATATACATACGTCACTGCCTCCGGCAGGAACCTCTTCACGTCGGATACTACCTTGGCAATGGTCTTCTCTTCATTGTAGCAGGGAATCAATACTGCGATTTTATCCATTTTCTATTCCTCTTATCTCTTTGTGTTAAAAGTGCTTATACAAAGTTTATTTTACCACACTTGCAGAGACACAGCCACTTTTTTTATAAATTAATTACTCTGTCGGCGATTTTACGCAGTTCCTGCCAGTTATCCCCGCCGCAGACAATACTTGTCCCCTTTTCTCTCAGAATATCCACATATTTATACAGACAGGCAATGATTTCCTCATCCGCCGCATAGAATGGTTCCTCCAGCATCAGAATATCCGGGGTATCGATGAGCCATCCGAACATCACGATCTCCTTCAACTTTTTAGGCGAAGCGTCCCTGGGATACTTCTTCAGTTCTTCGTAATCAAAGCCGTATCGCTCGCAGGTCTCCCGCAGCAGAAAATGCAACATTCTCCGGTCGATCAGCGCTCCGAACTTCTGATGATACCGGTAGGATTTCAGAAGAATATTTTCTTCCAGGGTAAAATTATCAAAAATGGCTTTTTCCCAGAATTCTCTCTCATAGCTGGCAATCTGCAGACCTCCTTCCGGGACGCAGAATTTTTCGGGAGAAAAATCTGTCACGATCAGCGCAGTCACTTCGCCTCTTCGGAGTTTCAGTTCCTTTTTGTCATAATATCCGCATATATAACCATCCTTCCCGGGGGATTTCCGCTCCGCGCTTTTTCTTCCCCGTTCCGCAGACAGTCTCCGGAAGAGGTCTTGTTCTGATGTCTCCGCAGTCTCTACTTCATCCGCCAGGAATCCGTGCCGCATGATCAGGATCCGGTCGCAGAATTTTTGTATTTTCTCACTGTTATAATGAATAAAAATGATACCGATCCCGTTCTCTTTCATTTTCCCCAGGATGTCTCTTAAGATTCCCAGTTCTTCGGCGGTACAGTTTTCCCCCAGACCGTAGACACACAGGATCTTCACGTTATTTTCAATGGCTTTATATATCTCAATGATCTGTCGCTCGAATCCGGTCAGTTCATAAACCTTTTTCTGCAGGTCCACATTTCCTCCGTATTGCTCAATGATCTGCTTGATGTGCTCGCTTAATTTTTTCCTGCGGATCAAAAAATTCTTCCACGCATCAGAACCGATCACCGTGAGGTTATCCAAGATTGAAAGACGGGGAATCAGCGAGGTCTGCTGCGTAATTCCATAGATTCCGCAGCTTCTGGCTTCCCTGACACTGCGGTATTCCATTTTCTGACCGCCGTAATAGACAGTTCCGCCTCTGACTCTCTGATTCCCCGTCAGCACATCCATCAATGCCAGAATTCCACTGTCGCTCAGTCCCAGGATCCCCAGGACCTCCCCACTGTATAATTCAAAGGAGACATGATTGATCACTGCAATATCCTGTTGTACCAACACCAGATCTTCAACCTTAAAAATGGAATTCTTCATAACTACACTACCATTCTGGGAATCGTGATTGTGATTGTCGTGCCAATTCCCAATGTACTCTTCACATCCAGACCATATTCTTTTCCAAAATAGAACTTAATTCTCTGATTCACATTTGTCAGAGCAATTCCCGTGCCACGACCGGTCTTTTTCTCTACCGGCAGTCCTTCGGATGCCCCCACAAGTTTTCTGTGGATTTCCTGCAGGGTCACATCATCCATTCCTTTTCCGTTATCCGAAATAATAATGAGCAGATCTCTTTGTGTCAGATACGCCTTTAACCGTATCCGTCCGCCGCCAATCCGTTCGTTGATACCGTGATATATGGCGTTTTCCACCAACGGCTGCAGGGTAAGCACCGGCAACACATGTGTCAGTATGCCATCTTCCACATCTTCGATCTCTGTCTCGAACCGAAATCGGTCTCCGAATCTACAGTTCTGGATCAGCATATAATTCCGTACATTGTCGATCTCCTCCTGCAGCGTTGCCACATCCCCGGGACGATTGATATTATAGCGGAAGATTGTAGCCAGTGCTTCCGTCATATCTGCAATATCCTGCGCATTCTGTACCAGCGCTCTGCCCCGGATTACCTCCAGCGTATTATACAGAAAATGGGGGTTGATCTGGTTCTGCAGCGCATGCAGTTCCGCTTCCATCTTCAGATTTTTGGAATACATCTCTTCGTTTACTTTTTCACTGATCAAATAATACAGTTCTCTGTCCTCGGGGGTACAAGACTGCAGATACATTTCCGTCTCCTCTTCCCCGGTCTCCCGGGGCGATAGCAACAGCCGCAGGCTTTTGATCAGTTTCATTTTATTTCTGTAGCTGTGTAAGAGCCACAGAAATGCGATCCCCAGGACCACAAGCAGGATTCCCAATAAGATACACATTTACGCTACCTCAAGAATAAAAATTCCGGTATTCCATAGGTTTTACCCCCACGGACTTCACAAACAGTTTCGTGAAATATTTCAGATCCGCATAGCCCACTTCACGTGCCACATCTCCGACACGCATCTGCGTAGTCTTCAGAAGCTCCTTCGCCCGCTCCATCCGCACATTCTGCTGATAGCTGTTGAAACCCTGTCCCACTTCGTTTTTAAACAGGATACTGAAATAATTCGGGCTTAAGCAGACCAGTCTGGCAATATCATCTAGGCTGAAGTTCTCTGCATAATGGGCATTGACATATTCCTTCGCCATCCGGATGGGCTTGCTCTCCTTCTCTCCGATGATTTTATGGCAATACTCCATGCATGCCGTAAGATAGGCGTTCAGATCCCGGTATAGTGTTCGCAGATCGTAATGATTGTCCACCGTCTCCAGAATCCTGGTATACATAGAGAAGCCATTGAGCTCCACGCCCAGGACGCCTGCCACCGTACTGTGCAGTTCATTCAGGAAATAATGAACCACGGCATCTGCCTGTCCGTAGACGCATTTCCCGTCCGCATCTTTTTCCACATATTTCTGCCAGGTTTTATCCAAGATCCTGCCCAGTGCATCCGGGTCCATTCTCTCCACCCCGGACGAGAAACCACAGTCTTTCAGATACTGGAGATATTCCACTTTAGTCACTGTTTTGCGGTTATACGCCGCATCATAACAGAAAATGCATTCCTTGGGTCTCTCATAACGATAGGTGATGGCAGACACCGCCTGTTTGTATTTTTCACGGATGTTCTCTAACGTTCCGTCCGCATCACTTAATCCCATGCAGATCCGCATGAAATTAAATTTATAATTCAGGTTGTTGATCGTAATACCGATCTTTTCCATGCATTCCGCCAGTTCTACAGAGGTTCCGTTCCGGTACTGCATGAGGAAAAAGCCTCGTTTTTCCACAATGATATATTCTACTTCTTCGCAGACCGTCTCCAGTTCGACTTTTATTTTTCGGCAAAGATCCTCTAACAACGTGGTGATCTGGTTGCCTTCTTTCAGATCATATTCTTCCGTGGATGCTTTAATCACCGCGCACTGAAACGCCCCGGTTCCGAAATGGAATATTTTCTCTCCATTGACATCCGGAATGTCCTCTTCCTCCGTAGACACGTTATGTAATAACCGGTTGGCATAGTCCTTGCGCAGCATCTCTCTGGTACGGATATACTGCTGTTCCATATCTTTGTCCCGGCTGATCTTTTTTTCCTTGGATGCCACCAGTTTCTCTAAGATTCCGTTTAGTTCACTCTGCTTGATCGGTTTTAAGAGGTAATCCTGTACACCTAACTGCAATGCCGACTTGGCATATTCAAATTCTCTGTATCCGCTGATCACCACGAACTGCGTCTGGGGAAGTGTCTTTAACACCTCCCGGATCAGATCGATACCGTTCATCAGCGGCATCATAATATCTGTGATCACGATATCCGGCTGCTGTTCCCTGATTTTGTGCAACGCATCCAGTCCGTTATTTGCCTCGCCGACGATCTCACATTTTTCCACTGTGATCAGATGCTTGATCAGTTCCACAATACCCTGTTCATCATCTGCTATAAATACTCTCATCCTTCATCATCCTTCTCTTTTTTTCACCAGGATTGCTGCACTTAAGCACCCCGCTGCTGCGATCACCAGGGAAATATAGCATACCCACACAAATATATAACTCCCGCTCATTTCCAGTAACAGTCCCGTCAGTGTATTGCCTACGGCACCTCCCACCGATGTAACTATCATAACAATGCTGTACAATTCTGTAAAGTGGTCCGCGCCAAACAGCTGCCTGGTAAAATAGGGTGCCGGAATCGAAAGCGCCACATAGGCAAACGAAAAAATAACCGCAAACAGATATACGACCGGGGAGCCCTTCAGAAGCACCAGAAGAAGCAAAGAAACGATCATGGTTCCCGCCGTAATCCCCGCTGCCCCTATGGTGCCGACACGGTCAAACACATAGCCGGAAATGATTTTCGCCGCTGTATTGATTGTCAGGATCCCTGAGACCACACCAGCCGCAAACGCCGTTGTGTAGCCGATGCTCTTCATATACGGCATCAGGTACGGTTGGATTCCCATGCCCACCAGGCACAATAGGAACAGTCCTACGAGAAGGAGCAGAAACGCAATTTTTTCCTGACCGCTCATTTTCCACCGACTGCTGTGGGATACGGTCTCTTCCTGGGTCTCTTTTTTCTCTCCACCGATCAGTATTACGGCAAATCCTATGAATAATAAGGCAAGCACCGCTTCCAGGTAATATCCGGATCTCCACCCCTTAGCGGAGATCATCCAGGTCACCACCGGCAGCGCCACTGCACCGACAATTCCCGCTCCCGAGGATGCGATTCCTACTGCCAGACCGTTATTCTCCGTAAAGGTACGGTTGATAATGGAATTCACCGTAAGGTAACCAAATCCCGGGGCAAAAATACCGATTCCCACAGAACATGCATAGAACTGCCACAGTTCCTCCGCACATCCGAATAATATTTTGAATAAAATAAATCCCATTCCACTGAAAATCAAAAGGCTCCGGGCAGACATTTTCTTCAAAAGCTGCGGAATCGCCAGAAGACAGGGAATGGATACAAAAGAGACAATGGAAGCTGTCAGGGCAAAGCTGCTTATACTTAGTCCTAAGTCTTCACACACCGGGTTTAAGAAAGCGGTATTGCAGTTCGTGTTGATTCCCACATTGACTCCCGACAGCAGGAATCCCGCAAGCACGATCAGCCACTGTTTTTGTTTTTTTGTGATATTCATTGTTTTCTTGTTTTCTCCCATGACTGTTTTAAAAAAGGAAGACCATCTGCATGATCTTCCTTTTGATTTTCTTTTTTGAATTTATATGTGTCCTCTTACTTTCCGTAGTCATCCATGTTGTCGATGGTGTACAGAGTTCTCTCCAGACGATATTCTCTCTGCTCAGGAGGATTGCCTTCCATGCACTGCTGTGCAATTTCCAGAGCCTTCAGGGACAAGTCTTCGTTGTTCAGATACTGGATCGCACTGACATAATTGTTGCTCAGATATTCTTTTGCCACTTCCGGTGACTCATCGGAACTTACCACAATAACTTTGCCTGCAAGGTTCTCAGCCTTCAATGCTTCTACCACACCGACAGTAAGAGCGGTTCCCAGAGGAACGATGGCGTCGATTCCATCTGCTCCGAATCTCTGGATCCAGTCGGAAGTTACGTTCATGGAGGTGGTAGCATCTGCTTCACCGGACTGGGAATCTAGAATGGTAACATCCGGTCGTAACTCTGCCAGCTTATCATGTAAGCCCTGGGAGCGGTCGATACTGTTCTGCTGTCCTACGGAGATCAGAAGCTCGCAGACAGTACCGTTCTCCGGCAGTACATCTGCCAGGTACTCTGCCCAGATCTCTCCCATGGAGTAGTCACTGGAGCCTACAAAATACCAGTCCATATCCTTGATGTCGTCCGTGATGGTAGGATAGAAGTCAATGAAAATGATCGGTTTCTTCGCTTCGTAGAATTTATACAGGTTCGCCTCAATGCCGGGATATGCCTGAATGGCAATAACATCCACATCATTGTTCCAGAAAGTATCGATGGTAGCAATCTGGGTATTCATATCGGAATTACCGTCCAGTACCGTAATATCAAAATCAGGGAATTCGGAGGCATGATTAATGAAGCCGTCAGCCATCTTCTTACAGCTTTCATCAAAGAAAGCCAGGGAGGAATATCCCAGTTTCCACTTTTTCTCACCGGAAGAAGCAGACTGTTCTGCGCTTTCCTCCGTCTTGCTGTCTGTTGCTGCCCCACTATCCGTCTTGCCACATCCTACGAGGGCTGTTGCCATCATGCATACACACATCATTGCCGCTAATAACTTTTTCTTCATACTTGTCCTCTCCTTTACCTCATGTTTTTTACTTTGCCTTCATAATTGTATCTCTTGTAACCTTGTCTATCAGAATTGCCACGAAGATGATGATACCTTTTACGATGTTCTGATAGAAAGGAGAAACACCTGCCAGATTCATTACGTTGTTGATAATTCCTACGACCATGGCACCTGCTACCGTTCCGATGATGGTTCCGGCACCACCTACCACGCCGGTACCGCCAAGTACTGCTGCGATAATGGTATCAAAGGTAAGATCGGTACCGTTAGGCTGTCCACTGTTAGCCCGGGCTGTATACAGCACCGCGGTGATTCCTACGAAAATACCCATGCAGATGAAGTTGATAAATGTTGTCTTTTTAACATTGATACCGGATGCTCTGGATGCATCTTTGTTACCGCCAATGGCATACAGATAACGTCCAAAGGATGTCTTGTTCAGGATAAAGTGAACAATGCCGGCAAACACTACCATAAAAATGATCAGGATAGGAATCACGCCGAATATTTTGGACTGTGCCAGTACGGTGATTCCGGGAGTACCGTATACCGGGGTTCCGTCGCAGAGCAGATAACCGACGCCCTTGAAGATGAACTGGGACGAAAGGGTTGCCACGAAGAAGTTCAGCTGCAGATAGCTGATAGCAAATCCGTTAAACATCTCTCCCACTACCGCAACGCCGATGGCTGCCAGGATCGCCAGTAAAATACTGTTTGTTGCCGTCAGTACCACGGCACATGCCACATTTGCCATGATCATACATTGTCCTGCCGACAAATCCATGTAGCCTGAGATCAATAACATCGTCATACCACAGCCGAGAATCGCCGTCAGAGCATTCTGATTCAGGACACTTAAAATATTATTGGCTGTCAGGAAGTTCTGTGTAGACACTGCTGCTCCGAGAAATACGATGAGCAGTACGAAGAATACACCGTAATTTGAATAAAACACTGCCAGTTTTCCTAAGTCTATCTTCTTTTTCATTTTCATCCTCCCACTTTCTTTTGCTGGTGTCATATGTAATACCTCTATCCGATGGCTGTAGCGTATTCCATGATCTTCTCCTGATCAAATTCCTCTCTGTCCAGGAATCCGGTGATCTGTCCCTGACACATCACGGCGATCCGGTCCGATACTCCCAGTACCTCTTCCATATCGGAAGACACCAGGATGATGGCAACACCCTTTTTCGCCAGCTCCCGCATGATCCTGTAGATTTCGGATTTCGCCAGGATATCGATTCCTCTGGTGGGTTCATCCATAATCAATACTTTGGGATTCATCATCAACCACTTCGCAATAATGACCTTCTGCTGGTTGCCTCCGGACAGCTGGTTCGTAATGACATTGATGGAAGGAGCCTTGACTTCCAGTTCTTTATAATACTTGTCCACATCCTGTGATTCATTTTTCTTGTTCAGAATACCTTTGTTGGACTTTCTGTAAGTGGAGGGCAGCAGCATGTTCTCGTAAATCGACCGGATCAATACCAGTCCGTCCTTTTTTCTGTCCTCCGTCACCATCATGATTCCCTGATGGATGGCATCATGAGGTTCTCTGACGCGCACCGGCTGTCCGTCCAAAAGTACCGTACCTCTCTCTGCCCGGTCCAATCCGAAGATACACCGCATGGTCTCTGTACGACCAGCTCCGACGATACCTGAGAATCCAAGAATCTCTCCCTGATGTACCTCAAAGCTTACATCATTGACCATTCTGCCTCTCTTTAAATTCTTCACCGACAGGACCACATCGCCGATTTCGTAATCTTTTTCTTTGTATACTTCCTTGATGTCACGTCCTACCATCATGCGGATCATCTCCGCTCTAGTGATCTCTTTGGTCGGTTTGGAACCGATATATTTGCCGTCTCTCATGACTGCCACGGTATCTGTAATGGCATATACCTCATCCAGCTTATGCGTAATGATGATAATGGAGATTCCTTCTTTTTTCAACTCTCTGATAAATTCAAACAGCTTTCCCACTTCTTTTTCCGTCAGGGAAGAACTGGGTTCGTCCATAATGATCAATTTAGCATTGTATGAGATTGCCTTGATGATCTCTATCATCTGACAGTCCGCCAGGCTTAAGGATTTCATCTTTTTCCTGGGATCATAATTGAGCCCCCATCTTTTGAACAGTTCTTCGCTTTTCTGATACGCTGCCTTCCAGTCTACGATACCACACATTTTTCTGGGAAAGCGGATCCCTGCGAACAAATTCTCCGCAATGGTCAGCTCCGGGATCGGGTTCAATTCCTGGAAAATCATGGAGATGCCGAGTTTCAAAGCGTCCGAAGGACTTTTAATATTTACTTTCTGTCCGTCGAAAATAATCTCTCCACTGTCCGCCGGCTGTATGCCGTCGAGAATCTTCATCAATGTGGATTTACCGGCGCCGTTTTCGCCAAGCAGCGCGTATACTTCTCCTTTTTTCACAGATATGCTTACATCATCTACTGCTCTTACTCCTGGAAATGTTTTTACAATATGTTTCATTTCAAGAATCGTATCCATTGCTTTCCCTCCTATTCTGTATATTCGATTTTGCCATCCCCACATCTTCTGAACTTTGCAAAGTACTCATTCCATATTGCATAAGACATTTCCGTGGTATATGCATGCGGTAGTTTTTCCATTTCCGTGAAACGCACCATGGGTCTGCCCTCCGCATCGGAAAATGTTTTATTGCGGAATTTTCCGTTGGTCTGTTCTTTCGGGCTGCTGTAATCCGCATGGTTGGCGCCGCACATCAGCTGTAGCATCACCGTGTTGGGGGATTCTTCGCTCATATCACAGGCACAGCCGATATCCAGTTCTCCTTTTAACAGCCAGAACGGAATTCTCACATTCGGACAGCTCGTATACGGCAGGATCCCCAGATCTCCGTGTGTCAGCCCCACCGGTGCCGCCGCTGCGAACCGCTCCGGAATCTTATTCACCAGAATCTGCGTCATGACCGAGCCATTGGAATGTCCTGTCACATAGACTCGCTCCGTATCAATCGGGTAATTAGTTTCCACTTCATCCAGCACATGGCTTAAAAATGCTACATCATCCACATCGTTCTGCGGTCCCCATACCGCAGGACCGTTCCGCCACATGGGCAGTGGTGTGCAGTTGCTCTGTGTCATGCCGGGATAAGCTGTGGGGAATATGACAAAAAAGTCTTTCTCTTCCGCCACATCATTCCACTGCGTATTCTGTACGAACATCTCTCCTGTACAGGAATATCCGTGAATTGCCAGGACTAATGGTCTCTTGCCTCCGACGCCGTGCCGGTAGCTGCTGGGCTCATACACGTAGTAATAGCGATGCAGTCCCTGATATTCACACCGGTATAAGGTAAGTCCCAGGTCCTCCGGGGTTCTGGTGTAACGCAGATGTCCGTTCTCCTGACCGAACCACCTCCTATACTGTAACAGAAAATCCAACACCTCTTCCGCTTCCGGTCCATCGGGGAATTGCTCTTTGGTGCTAAGAAGCAGTCTTGCGCAGCACTCATCATTTATAGTTCTCGGGAAGCGTTTTGCATTCTGAAGATAAATCTGTGCTTTGTCGGAGACGATTTTTTCCTCTCCACACCGGAGCGTGCTTTTTATGTATTCTGCCGTGGGAGCATCCTCCCCGGTCTCACGAATCATCCATGCCGCCACCGGATAATCGGCATTTTTTAATTCCGGTCTTGCAATGCTTTTCTTGTTACGAATCTGTTCTAATAAATCCGGATGGAGTTTCGCCGTGCCCCAGGTGGCAAATGCCGCGATCTTTTCCGGTTTTGCCAGACTATATGCAGTTGCCGTATAAGCACCGTCACCAATTCCGTAGAGATAGATGGATGCTTCATTTACACAGTACCATTCTTTCTGACAGAGGAATAAAAGTACCGCATCCAGAAAATCCACATCCTTTTGCAGTTCCCGCTGCCGCCAGCCTTCTTCCGCAGCTTCTAATATGATGATCACCGCATTTCTTTTCTCAGCATATTGTCTCCAAAAATCTTTTTTCTCCAGGTAGTCCTCCGCGGTTTCTCCTCGCGCTGCCAGGATCAGGATTCCTTCTCCTGCCGCCGGGAAATTCTTCGGAATATAACTCACCATTTTGCGGGTCTCATCCTGCATCCGGAATATCTTATCAATGCGTCCCGTATGCACCGGGCGATAAGGAAAATCAGCGTCCACTTCCGGCTGTACGGTCTCACATCTTGTATTTAAAAAATTGCAGGTCTCCAATACTGTATTGTCAATCTGTAAACAATAATCCCGCATATCTTTTCCTTTCCTGATATCTTAGTCTTAATTTTCCTTTTGTCTGTTTCTTTATGACTTTATTATAAAAAAAGGGATTGAGACTCTCAACGGGACAAAATTATCATTTGTGGGTCATTTTACAGATGTGTTATGCTATAATAAATTCACTCATAGAAATGTGGAGGAAATGCTTTTATGAAAAGATCTCAGAACGGATCCTGCGGCAATACAATTTATCGGTTCGGGCTCGGCATTGTCAGAATCCTAACTCTGCTTCTCGCTGTGCTGCTGTTTGCGGGCAGTTTTCTCACCACCTGCTACGCCGACAATATGGAGACACAACAGGTGCTGTTTCGTCTGGATAATCCACTGTGGAATCTGTTGGAGCTTGCAGGCTTTGGACTCTTATTCTGTGCTTGTCTTCACTTCTATGATAGGTTTGGGAGAAAGTTCAGACGAGGACTTCTGATCTTTACTTTGGGTTTCGTCTTCTGTCTGGGTGTTCTATTGATTTTGTTCGGGCGCACCGTTCCGGCTGCGGATGCCATGTCCGTATATAATGCGGCTCTGGAATGGATCCAGGGAAATCTTGATGTGATCCACCCCACCGTCTCCTATCTCTCCTATTATCCACAGCAGATCGGGCTGATGGCATTTTTAGAACTGTTCCTCCGGATCTGGAACCTCACCGGCATCTCCGCACCTGCCTGGCATTTTATCAAGCTCATCTATGTATGCCTGCTGTGCGCGGCGGTCCTGTTCCAGTATCTGTCCTTAAAATACCTGTGGCGGGAACACTGGGAGAATATCTCCTGCTGCTATCTGCTCCTGGTATGCTGTAATCTCCCCATGATCATGTACAGCTCCTTCGTCTATGGGGAGATTCCTTCCTTCGCGGCATTGTCCGTGGGATTGTACCTGTTGCTGCGTCTGCTGTCCGGCATAACTTTTCCGGGACGCGCCTCTGACATTTCCTGTAAAGGAATGTCGGTGAAGCCTTTTGCCTCCGAGGCATCTTCCGAGACAATATTGTCTCCAAAGCTTCATTGCACCCGGTCTGCATTTTTTACAGGTACCGGCAGCATCTTATTTCTCGCTTTGAGTGTAATGCTGCGTAAGAACTCACTGATTCCGATCATCGCCGTACTGCTGGTGCTGCTCTTCGAATCGATGCGTTTTGGACGAAGCATTCGTGCACGCTTATGCCTGCTCGGTATGGCGGTATGTCTTGCCGTTACTTCTGTGGGGATTCTGCCTCTGGTACAGAAATGTTATGAGAAAAAGGCCGGTAACACATTAAGCTCCGGTGTCACCGCCATGTCCTATTTTGCCATGGGAATGCAGGAAGCCTCCCGGGGATGCGGCTGGTATAACGGCTTCAATATCGATACCTACGATGCCGCCGGAATGGATTCTGCTCTGGCAAATGAGATCAGCCGGCAGGCAGTTTTGGAGCGCCTGGCATACTTCCGGGAACATCCGGGATATGCTGTGGACTTCTATGCCCGCAAGCATCTGTCCCAGTGGGCAGACGGCACCTACGCCAGCCGCCAGGCAACCCTTGCCGCTTACGGCGGACGGAGTGGATTCTTCCAGAAAGTCTATGACGGATCCCTCAGTTCTGCCTATATCGAATGGGGCAATGCCTGGCAGGATGTGCTGTATCTGGGAACACTGGTGTTCTGCGTAAGCACAGTTCATCGCAAACGGAAGAACACCGCCACGGCTCCGCAGGGCAGCGACACAGATTCCCTGTATCTCTATGTGGGGCTCATCGCCGTACTCGGAGGCTTCCTGTTCCATATCCTCTGGGAAGCCAATTCTCGCTATATCTTCCTGTATAGCTTGCTGCTGATGCCCTACTGTGCTGCGGGGATATATACAGTTTTCGCTGAACATGCAAAATGAAAAAATTCCGTACAAAAATTCCTGAGTTAGGAACTTTTTTGTACGGAATTCATTGTTTTAAGATTTTTACACCAAATTAACTTGAGAGTTAAATGAATAGTTGCTTTAAAATCCACGCAGAAAGGACTGCCCGCTCTGGACTCGGATGCTATCTACGCCCAGGGGAGCAGTCCTTTTCTGCTGGGTTACTGCTTTCCTAAAAGATTTTAGAGAAGTCCAGTTGATTACTTTGGTGTAAATGACGTAATAATGACGTATTTTATACAAATAATTCTTAAAATCAAGATATTTTGTATTAAAATAGCTTGATTTTCTCATTTTACGAAAACAGTTACTTCCAAAGCATCCAAATCCCTTGTTTTTGTATTTTTTTTGCAAAAAATAGCGATTTTAATACAAAAGCAAAAAAGCTTGCCTCTTTACACACAAATTTAGATTTGACTCGTCGATCAACCACACTTACTCTTAATTCTACTAAAACATGCGAAAGAGCTGGGAAAAGTAAAATTTCCGTCTTAGAAACACATTATTTTTTACTATAATTGTATAAAAAGACCTATTAAGTAAAAAAGCGCTTTCTGAGAAGCTTGTTTTTTACTATTTTGACTCTATTGAGGCTTTTTTCAAAAATCAGTAGTCCCAATGCGGGCTGCTGAGATTCGTCACATCCGCAATGAGCCACGCGTAACTTTCAATTTACACGTTTTCAATCTGCCAGTCGATGGGCTCCACGCCGTGTTCCTTCAGGAAGTTGTTGGTCTTGCTGAAAGGTCTGCTGCCAAAGAAACCGCGGTAAGCAGACAACGGGCTGGGATGAGGTGCCTCTAAAATCAGGTGATTGGGATTGTTCAACATAGTCTTCTTCATCTGTGCCGGTCTGCCCCACAGGATAAACACAATGGGACGATCCTGCGCATTCAGCGCCCGGATGGCGGCATCGGTGAATTCCTCCCAGCCTTTGCCATGGTGGGAATTTGCCATGTGGGCCCGCACCGTAAGCACCGTATTGAGCATCAGCACACCCTGTTCGGCCCATTTTACAAGATAGCCGTTGTTGGGAATATAGCAACCCAAATCATCGTGTAGCTCCTGATAGATATTCACTAAAGAAGGAGGAATCTCCACATCCGGTTTCACGGAAAAGCACAGACCGTGTGCCTGTCCCACATTGTGATAAGGATCCTGTCCTATGATCACGACTTTTACCTTACTTAACGGGGTCAGATGAAATGCATTGAAAATATCATCCGCCGGGGGAAATACCACGGTGGTATCATATTCATTTTTGACAAATTCAAAAAGCTGTCTGTAATAGGGCTTATGAAATTCTCCGCCCAAAGCCGTCAGCCAGTCATTTGTGATCATTGCCATAATCTAATCCTCCCTGTCGTCCTTAGAGACGGACACTGATTCCTTTTTCCCGCAGGTATTCCTTCACCTGCCGGATCTCTAATTCTTTGTAATGGAACAGAGATGCTGCCAGAACTGCCTCTGCCTTTCCCTCCGTCAGAGCATCATAGAAATGAGACAGCTGTCCCGCACCGCCGGACGCGATGACCGGGATACTAACGCTCTCCGCCACGGCTCTGGTCAGCGCCAGATCGTAGCCTTCCTTCGTTCCGTCTCCGTCCATACTGGTCAGCAGGATCTCTCCTGCGCCCATCTTCTCTGCGGTTCTCGCCCATTCCACAGCGTCCATGCCCATGTCCACACGACCGCCGTTTTTATAGATATTCCATCCGCTGCCGTCTGCACGCTTTTTGGCATCAATGGCAACCACCACACACTGGCTGCCGAACTTCTCTGCCGCATCACTGATAAGCCGGGGATTCATAATGGCTGCGGAATTCACAGAGATTTTGTCCGCACCTTCACGAAGAATTGCCTTGAAATCATCTACAGTACGGATTCCTCCTCCTACGGTGAAAGGAATAAATACCTTGCTTGCCACCTTCCGCACCCACTCTAACTGTGTGGCACGACTGTCCGAAGAAGCCGTAATATCCAAAAATACGACCTCATCCGCGCCGGCCGCGTCATAGGCTGCCGCTACCTCGGAAGGGTCTCCGGCATCCCGGAAATTCACAAAATTCACACCTTTTACTACTCTGCCATCCTTCACATCCAGGCAGGGAATTACTCTCTTCGTATGCATATCAATTTCCTCCCTGCGCGTTTTTCTCACGGAATTCCTTCGTGACATTTATAAAATTCTGCAGGATCTTAAGACCTACGCCGGAGCTTTTCTCCGGATGGAACTGACAGGCAAAAATATTATCCTTCTCCACAGATGCATGAATCCGTGTTCCGTATTCCGTGGTAGCGGTAACGATAGACGGATCTGCCGCCTCCAGATAATAGGAATGTACAAAATACACGTAAGAATGTTCCTCTATTCCCTGAAAAAGCCGCCCACTGTTCGGAAATGCAATGTCATTCCAGCCGATGTGGGGAATCTTCAGTCCCGGTGCCGCGGGAATCCTGCGAATCCTGCCGTCTAACAGGTGCAGTCCCTCCACTCCCGGGGTCTCTTCGCTGCTTTCGAACATCAGTTGTAATCCCAGACAGATTCCCAGAAAAGGGATCTTCCTGTCCACTACTTCCCGTATAACCTCCACCAGTCCATACTGATGGAGCTTCTCCATGGCATCACCAAAGGCTCCCACCCCCGGCAGGATCACACCGTCTGCGGACAGGATCTCCTCTCTGTCTCTGGTGATCTTTACTTCTTCTCCTAAAAAGTGCAACGCTTTTTCTACGCTCTTTATATTACCAGCATCATAATCGAGAACTGCGATCATTGCTGTATCTCCTTTTCTTCCGGAAGCGGATCCGGCAATTCTTCCGGTAAGTTTTCCGTGTTCTGTGCGGGGTTAACTGCCGTCTCTGCCTTGGTGGTCCCTTGGAATTCCCAGGATCCCAGTCCCAGCTTCTGCAGAACCATCATAACGTTCTTCGTATATTCTACATTATCCGAAATATCCGCTATCGCCTGCGCTTCTTCCTGACTCAGCTGATATTTTTCTGACAGAATATTAAGAATCTCTCCGAATGCAGAGGTCACCTCATCCTGCACATTCCATTGTGTCGCATAATCTAGCAGGGAAGGATAGTCATGTACCGCCTGCAGCAGGCTGTCTAACGCCTCCAGTTCGGAACCTTCATTTACAAATACTTCGTATTCTCTAAGCCACATCCGAATGGTCAGAATGCTCTCGGATTTGCTGTACATGACCTGTTCGGTCTCATTCAGTTCTCTGCCGAACAGATTCTGATAACAAGTCTGGTAATCTCCCGCATAATAAGCTTCTCTGCCACTTCTCTTAGACATATATTCTGTCAGGAAATTTCCTACGATCAGTATCACTGCCCCCAGAGAGATACATACTACCACAATGGGAATGATTTTTTTCGGAGAAAGCTTTTTTTCGGGTACAGCCGGTGCATCTTCCTTTTTCGGTTTTTCCTTTTTGGGCTTCTTCGACTGTTTTTCCTTTTTGGGCTTTTTCTCTTTTTTCTGCTTTTTCTCTTTCTTTTTACCGTTCTTGCCGTTCTTGTCCATCTCTTCGAGGATCTGCTTATTCTCATCGGACAGTTTTAGCTGGTCGCTCTCCTCTTCCTCCTCATCCTCTTCGGTGAACAAGTCGAGCAATTTTGCGAAAAATCCCTTTTTCTCTTTCTTCTGTTCCGCATCTTCTACAATATCCGCGCCGGCTGCTTTCAATATATCCATGATATCTGAGGACTTGGGATCTACGGTGGTTTCTTCCGCACTGTCCTGTTGTCCCGGAAATGCTCCGGCAAGCAAAGCATCCAGTTCATCATCAGAAGTAGCGGGGGTCTCCGTGTCAGCTGCTTCCGATACGGAATTTTCCTCCACAGGATCTGTGGTTGTTATAGGATTCCGCGAATCTACCGTTTCTGTTGTTTCTGTTGTTTCAGTAGTTTCTGTCGGCTCTTCCTTCGATTTTTTCTTAAATCTGTCAAAAAATCCCGGAGTTTTCTTTCTTCGACCTCGTTTGCCCTTTTTCTGTTCTTCCGTTGCCACTTCGTCCGCAGGCTCTCCGGCCGGCTGTGGACTTACCTGATCCAGCAGATTAGACAATCCTTCTTCGTCCGCGCTCTCCAACATTCTGATCAGATCATCGTTCGAATCGTTATTCTCCTGCTTCGGTGCCTCCTCTGCCTGTTCTCTGTTCTGTTGCAGCAGGCGGTCGATCTCATCCTCCGACATAGACGCTGTCTCTTCCGGGTGAATTGTCGCATTCTCCGAAGCAGTATCTGGTACCGCACCTGACACCGCATCTTCCTTTTGTGCATTCAGTGCGGACTGCAGCAGATCATCCATATCACTCATATCGATCTGCGGTGCGTCCTGCTCTGCCGGCTCCGGCTTTTTTTTCTCTTCTACGCTTTCCGTGGTTTCTTCGTTTTCAATTCCCTTTAATAAATTATCCAGGTATTCCTCCTGTGAAGGCATCTGTCATTCCTCCGATTTCTCACAAATTACTAACAGGTTAAGTTTAACACAGGCTAAGCAGCCAGGCAATGGGATTTTGTTCCCCATCAACGCAATACAGACCTGCTTTTTGTTGAAATAATGCTATTCTCTGGAAAGGATTCTTTATAATAGATGGAAAACGATTCCCTTCTCCGATCTCTAACAGTACCATTTTATGATTCAGGGTGTTCTGCAACCATGTCTGGTAGGTTGTCCAGTTCTCCAGATAACCCTTTTCATCATATTTTGCGGCATACACATTATTCAGGATCATGTTCTTCCCACATTTTGGGCATTTCCCAAGGTTGGGAGTTAAAAATTTTCCTGCACGCAGTTCTTCATAGCAGTGCTGTAGATTCTCTCTGTCCGTTTCCGTAACTTCCGTAATTTCTTCCTCACAACCGTCCGGACATTGTTTTTTTCTAAAATCTCCGCAGGGAGATACATATCTTTCCTTTTTCAGGAGCATTTTTTTCCAGGGGATCTGTGTCGGTATCGGACTGGTGGAAGACGATACCACAAAATAACTCTTTTTCTCCAACACAGAAGCCAGATTGTTAAGTCCCTGCCGGATCTCCTCTTCCATTTTGTTCAGATATTGTATCCGGAACTGCTCTTCAACATAGGGCAGAAGCCATAATGCATTATTTTTCTGCAATTGTTCCCGCACTTTTCCGTACTCCGGGTTGGCCTCCAGGAGATTTTCCATATCAAATTCCTGTCCCAGACCTACTAATACATATTCCGCTTCTTCTATTTTCTGAAGGATCTCTTTCGTTCTATCATCCATACCATTACCCCGATATTATAAGAAAAGGCTGGGACTAACCCAGCCTTTTTGCTTTCTAAATGCCTTATCTGTCCAAATGTTTCTCTGCTACCAGTTCATCTACAATCTTTACCAGGTTGCCGATCTCCGGCTTGGAGAGCTGTGCATCTGCTCCCAAGGCTTCTCCCTTTCTCTTCATATCGTCATTTACAAGAGAAGAGAAAATAATTACGGGAATATCCTTGGTTGCATCGTCTGTTTTAACCAGCTTGGTCAATCTGTGTCCGTCCATCTCAGGCATCTCAATATCCGTAATGATACAACGAACATGCTGATCCAGTGTTCCGTCTTCCTTACACTGTGTGATCACATCGTATGCCTGTTGACCGTTCTCTGTATGAATCAGGTTCACATAACCGGCTGATTTTAAGGAGTCAACGATCAACTTGTTCAGCAATGGTGAATCCTCTGCGATCAGGATTGGAACAGAACTTCTGGTACGCTCACCAAGTTCACTCAGTTCAGACATCTTAAGTCCTGTTTCAGGATTGATATCCGATACGATCTTCTCGAAGTCCAAAATGATGATCAGCTTGTCATTCTTCTTAATAATACCGGTAGCAACACTCTCGTCTGCTGCGGAAATCGTGATATCCGGCTTAATGATATCTCTCCAGCTGACTCTGTGAATACCAAGCACCGTCTCTACATGAAATGCGATATCCAGTTTATTGAAATTGGTAACGATGAACAAACCCTTTTTCTCGGACTCTCCGCGCCCCAGACAATTCTTCAGATCAATGGCAGTAATCATTGTATCTCTCGGCATAAAAATACCTTCGATACTGGGATGTGAATTAGGAACCGGTGTCACTGGCTGGTAGGTAATGATCTCTTTAATCTTGGCAACATTGATTCCATAAGAATTCCCAGCCAGAGTGAATTCCAGAATCTCTAATTCGTTTGTTCCGTTTTCAAGTAAAATCTTAGTATCCATACTTACTCCTATAACCTTCTCACTGCATTTGTCTTGTATTTCGTATATTTTCAAAAGTCCGCCTTGCAAACTTTTACTACGTTCTTTTTAATTATAACATATTTTTCTAAAAAAGAAACAATTATCTGAAATTAATGTATAAAAAAAACGATAGCAAAATGCTATCGTCGCAGACTGTAGACAAAACGCTTTTGGTCAGCACTCCAGAAGCGTTTTTCTTGTTTT
>OKTI01000322.1_pt1 | contig 32405 bp, 34 predicted proteins | sample 1606071 | NCBI WGS metagenome assembly OKTI01 (sample SAMEA3879500, study PRJEB24766) | human gut metagenome | biome: human-associated habitat; feature: feces | place: USA | collected 1985/1987
CTATTACAAAGAAATATATATACTTGAATACGATATTTTATACAATATGGTTGATTACTATTACTATGGCAATTGGAAAGTATAAAAATGTTTTAAAGGCATTGTAAAAGACTCAAGTTAACACACAAAGGATGGCACACGATTTTGAAAGGAGAGCAACAGAAGTTTTCATGATGTTGATCTTCTTTTTTGGGTAGGTTAAACAATTTCTATAAATGAAGGAATAAAAGAAGGGAGATAGACGGTATGGATAATAAAATATACCCTATAAAGTGGACACGATAAGAAGAAGGGTTCCTGAAGAATGGACACATAAAAAGGGGATAAAATCCCAACAAGTGGACATAAAATAGAAGGATTTTCTCTAGTGGATGATATATAATAAAAGCATCTGCAGGAGGAAATATGAAGGAGTATACAGCGAAACAGATTAAGCAACTTGAAAAGAATCCATATGTTTTTAAAGTAACGAAACATATGATATATTATACTGCAAAATTTAAAGAAGATTTTTGGGTAAGCTACCAGGCCGGAAACACACCTAGAAAAATTCTTGAAGATTTTGGATTTGATTTAAGTATATTTAGACAAAAACAAATAGATTCACTTGTGCAGCACATAAAAAAGCAAGCCCTGGCTGGGGAGGGATTTTCTGAAGGTGCTAATAGAAAAAGAAGAATTCCCCCTAAGCCAACAGATATAGAAGAATTGGCAGCACCTCAATCCATAGAGCGAATGCAAAATGAGCTGTTGTATCTACGGCAAGAAGTTGAATTTCTAAAAAAAATTATTATTGCGGACAATTCGAGAAAGAAAAAGTAATCATGGAGATGGCAGAGAATAAATTTGAGATTATCCATGAGACAATTAGTAAAGCAAATAATACACTGTCAGTTAAAATGCTCTGTGAAATTGCTGGCGTCTCAAGATCCGGTTATTATAATTGGGTGAATGCAGCAGATAAAAGAGATGAAAAAGAAAGACAAGACAGAGCTGATTTTGAACTGATTTTAATTGCGTATAGCTTTAGGGGATATGATAAAGGTGCCCAGGGAATATATATGAGATTGCTGCATATGAATCCGCCTGTTATCATGAACGTCAAGAAAATAAGACGATTGATGAAAAAATATGGCCTTGTATGTAACATACGAAAGGCAAATCCTTATAGAAGGATGGCGAAAGCAATAAAGACGAATAATGTCGCAGAGAATCTTGTAAAGCGTGAATTTGAGAAATATGGGGCTAGAAAGATACTACTCACAGATATTACATACATTCCATTTGCTGGTCGTTTCTGCTATCTGTCAACAATTATAGATGCCTTTACAAAGCAGATATTGTCCTATGTGCTAAGTGAATCATTGGAAGTTGATTTTGTGTTGGAAACAGTAAATCAAATGATAGAAAAACATGGAATTTCTCTTGCAACAGATACAATCATACATAGTGATCAGGGATGCCACTACACAAGCTGTAGCTTTATTCAACTTGTAAAAGATAAAGGATTAAGGCAGTCAATGTCCAGAAAAGGTAACTGCTGGGATAATGCGCCGCAGGAAAGCTTCTATGGTCGAATGAAAGATCATATAGGAGAAAGGATACAGGAATGTACAACATACAAAGAGATACATACTATTATTGATGACTGGATGGATTATTATAATAATGACAGATATCAATGGAGATTGGCCAAGCTTTCTCCAAATGAATATTATCAGTATATAACAACAGGTATATATCCAATTAAGGGGAAAATCCCTTTATCAGATATAGATAACGAAGAAGGTAATGAAATATAATGATATAGCCATCTGCTGGCTGGAAAATTAAATCCCTTCTTCTTAATTTGTCCTTGACAAGGGGTATACTTTATAATTATTTTTTAACCTATGAAAAGAAAGATTATTTTACCGAATTAATTAACGAAGCATTAGAAAAAGTATTACAATTTAAAGAATCTGGACGGGTTTTACCTTTCAAAGGCGATAGTAGTGATTTCTATACTTTAGATGAAGAAACTGACGGAATGGATTGTTCTAATATTGTGAAAAGATTTAATGATGAGATTGTTCCAAAATGCTCTAATTTTTCTAATAAGGGATTTATGGGGTTTCCTGATGCAGGGAATTCTTTGGCGGGATTATTAGGGGCTTTTTATGCCGATTTATTACAACAAAATTTGATAAACGAAAGCATTTGTTCTCCAATTGCTACTAAGATGGAAATAGAAGTAATCAAATTGTTACGTAAATTAGTCGGTTATAACGAGAGCAATGATATTTCGAGCGTATTAGATGTTAGTGGAATATTCACATATGGGGGCACAGGAAGTAATACTGTTGCAATGATGCTTGCAAGAGAAAACTTTAATAAAAATACTATGTGTAGAGGTATAAATAATCCAGAAAAAATGAGAGTTATTGTACCCAAAAATATCGGGCATTATAGTATTCGTAGTAGCTTAATGTGGCTAGGATGTGGTGATAATATTATTGAGGTAGAAACAAATAATTTTAAATACGATTTGCAAGAACTAAGAAAAACAATAATTGACAATAAAGGATCGGTAATGGCTGTAGTTGCATATGCTGGCGACAGCAGAACAATGTCAATTGATTACTTAGATAAAATTGCAAGTATTGTAAAAGAATTAGATTCAGATATTTGGCTCCATCTAGATGCTTGCCACGGCTTTTCGCTGTTATTTTCTGAAAAACATAAAAAGAAACTTAAAGGAGTGGAAATGTGGGATAGCATATCTTGTGATCCGCATAAAGTATTGGCACTACCATATTGCTGTTCAGTTTTGCTTATAAAAAATCCTAAAAAATTTGATATGATTATAACAGATTCAGACTTGATAATGAGTGAAGATTTAGCACTGGGACGAATAACACCATTTATTGGAAGTAAAAGTTGGGTTTCGCTCAAATTATGGTTTGTAATCAAAAATTTTGGTGTAAAGGGACTAGGAAAAATAATTGATAGAAGAATAGAACTAGCTAGATATTTTGAAGCAAAGATTTCTGGAACAGAAGGATTTGTGGTGTTAAACGAAGTCGAAATCAACTCGGTTGTTTTTCTATATAAGGGAAGTTTTACAGAAGAAAAAGATATTAATAAGATTAATGAATTGTTGTATGAAAGAATTAAAGAAGATGGTAAATACTATTTTCATCAGTTTGTGTTGCATGATGATAAAGGTGTAATTAATGGTTATAGATGCAAGGTGTTAAGATACATGTCTGGTAATAATCAATTAAAAGAAGCAGATATAGATGAGTGTGTTTCTTATTTAAAAGAACTTGCAAGAGAAGTTGAAAAGGTAATAATAACGCATGAGAAATAATATCGTAGATGAATATGCTGAATTAATATGGGATAAGTATGGAGAATATAAGCCAACAGTTATTACATATGGTTCAAACTGTTATGGTGAAAATAATAGTGATTTAGATGTCTGTATATTGGTTAGTAAGAGTTTTAAAAATGAAAGCCAGCTTATTAATGATACTATAGAATTTAGTTTAAATAATAAATTGAAAGTGGATGACGAAATACCTTATTCAAATAAATTAATATATAAGTATGATGAAGTGGGCGATATTTTAACAAATTCTGTCTTTGTACATAATAATATATATAGTATTCAAGATATAAGAAAGACGAAAGATTATTTATCATCCTATGAAATGAGAGTGCGATTATTAATTAACATTTTCACCACGGAGCATAATGTTTTGTGTGGTTTTATGCCGTTTGTGACGAAATGCGAAGAACAAGCATGGATGATAATACTTGATGCAATCTATAATGTCTATAAATTGAAATTCGATTGTGATGATGCTACAGTTTTGGAGTTATTGTATCAAAATCCCATTACAATGAATTATGGTGAAGCATACTTAGGATATAAAAAAAATAATAGAAGAAAAATGGAATACCTTAATAGTAGGTTACATATCTATAATGCAAAATATAAAAAATATTTAGGAGAATAAGAATGATTACAGAAAACAAAAGTGTTATTGATATATTCAAAAAATTGGTTAAAGAAAAAAATGATGAGGTTTTTATTATTCAAGATGATAAAAAAATAACATATAGAGATATAGATGAGATTTCCGAAAAAATTGCTGCTGAAATAAAAAAATATACTATTGGTTATCAGAATAGAATTCTATTATCTTTAGGTCATACATATAACATAATTGCAGCAATAATTGCTGTATTAAAAACAGGAAATGTTTATGTTCCAATTGATATAAAAGTTGACAATGAGAGAATAGGATATATTTCAGATAACTGTAATTCAAACTTGATAATATGCGATAAGGCAATAGATATAAATATTAAGCAGGTTAACATTAATTTAATAAAAAGCGAAGAGACTTGCATTGGTAAATATTATAAATATAAAAATGAAGATGAAGTATATATTTTATTCACATCAGGTAGTACTGGATATCCTAAAGGTGTTTCAATAACATATGCCAATCTATGGTATATATTAAAAAATATGGAAAGAATCTGTCCGACTGATACAGAAACAACGTATTGCTTTTCAACTCCATATACATTTGATGTGTCGACAACAGAAATCTATGGTTGGATTAATGGAGGAAAGGTGGCGATAATTGATACGAGCGATTACACAAATTATAGAAAATTTCCTCAATTTGTATATAAGAATAATATTACACATCTTGCTATTTCACCATCAGGCTTTGTTAATATGTTGAGAGTATATTCAGAGGAAGAACAGAATAATATTGCAAATTCGTTAGAGTATCTGATGGTTGCAGGGGAAGAATTTAAGGAAAGTATATATAAGGTATGGAATGAAAAGAATTGGAAATTTAGACTTTTTAATCTTTATGGTCCAACTGAGGCCACTGTGTATGCTTTGGGATATGAATTAAAACATGGACAAGTAATTGAAAATGGTATTCCAATCGGTAAACCACTTGATGGTGCTAGATATTATATTGATAATATTGCAGAAAATGGTGTGGGTGAATTAATTTTGTTGGGTGAAGGAATTGCCAGAGGATATATCAATAATCCAGAAGAAAATAGAAAAAGATTTAAGGAAAAAGACGGAGTTTTGTCGTATAGAACTGGTGATTTAGTACATGTAAAAGATGGAATAGTTTTCTATAATTGTAGAAATGATGATCAAGTACAAATAAATGGTATAAGAGTGGAGTTGGGAGAAATTGAGCATAGAATTCGAATGGTTGATGAAATTAACGACGCTTGCGTAGCAGAGTATAACGGGATAATTATATCGCATATTGTTTTAAATGAAGATGCAAATATGGATGAACGTAAAGCTCTAGAAAAGATATCTAAATGTATGCCAAGATATATGGTTCCTAATTATATAAAAATAGTTGATAAAATTGTTTTAAATAAAAACAATAAGGCAGACCGAAAATATATTGTTGAAAGCTATTTAAATTGTGAGGCTACAAATAATAGAGTAACTATAGATAATAATAAAGTATTAGGACGAATTCTTTCAACGATGAAGAAAGTATTAGGTGTGGAAAATGATATAAGAGAGGATGACGATTTTTTTTCCTTAGGTGCTGATTCGTTGGATGTTTTTACTTTGCTTGTAGATTTAGAAAAAATATATAATAGAGAAATTGATCCTTCGCTGATATATATTCATAGAACAGCAAGAGAAATAGTAGATTATTTTAAAAATAATTGTGATACTTCTTTGAAAGCGCAAAATGATAGTTTATTAGATTATGAAGTAATAGTTGATTTAACTAATCAGGTTCAAAAAAATATATATGATAAATCAGATCAGCATATAGGATCATATAAAAGTTTATATTTGCAGCAAATGTATTATCACAATAAATTCAATAGTTTTCTTTCCTTTGATATAGATTTAGGAACCAATTATACTCTTGATGAAATTAGAGAAGGAGTAAAAGAGTTATGTAAGAAGAATAAAGTGCTAAGATCGTGTTTATATCAAAAAAATGGGATATTAGAATTTAATGAATATGAAATTGAAGACAAAGAAAGTATTCCTTATGTAAAAATAAGAGATAATTGCGAGAATTTTATATCGTTTATTAAGAAAAACTATTCTAACGAAATGTTTTGGAGTAGATATCATGGTGGATTTTTAGCATTATTTGTTATTGTTGAATGCAATAATAGTTTTAATGTCGTGGGGATTTTAGATCATTGTATAGTGGATGGTTCATGTATTAATATTTTGAAAAAGAAACTATTAAGTATATTAGAGGGAAATGAGCAAACCGATTTAACCCAGTACAGTGATTATTGTAAGTATGTAGGCGATAAAATGACTGTAAATGTTTTGAAAAATCATTGGTACTATAAAGAAATAATAAAATGTTTGCAGGAGGATAAAAAAGGTTTATTAAATCAACTTGAGGACGAGAATTGCGTCATTAGGGTGACTAATGTAGAAAATTATGAAAATACAAATGCAAATATTATTGCCTCGTATGTGTTGTCGCATATGTTTATTGAAAAAACAGGTTTTGATGTGGCTGTTAGAACATTATTTAATATTAGGGAAGCTAATAACTATAGATTTAGTGATGTTATTGGAGATGTTCATGTTGGAATTTCGTTTATTAATAACGCAAGCTTGTCATATGAGAAATTTAAGAAATTAGCATTAAATGTAATTGATATTTTTTCGAAGGATGTATTTCAACCAAAACAGGCCTTTGAATGTAGTTTTCCAAGGTATACGGCTGAGCAATTAAGAATTAAAGAGATATGGGATAAGTGTGAATTGATAACCGTGAACTATTTAGGTGTAATATCTAAAGATAAAATAGAAAAAATTAGACAAGAAGCGGTAGAGATTCAGTCTCATTTATATAGTATTGAACCATTAATATATGCAACTGCATATTATTGTGACGGAATATTATATATCTTTACAAATAAAAAGCTGTGCGAAAATGGAGAAGTTGAGTTTGATTATAAAATGATTTGTGAGTATTAAAAATGAAAAAGATAATAAAAAAAAACGAGGCATTATTATATTTAGGAGCTTGGACATCAAAATTGGGCAATATAATATTTGATTACGCCAATAGTGTAAGTATTGTAATGATAGCTTCACATAAACCATGGTTATTAGTGCTTTATCAGAATGCGGAAACTATTGTACAGGTTGTATTTAATCTTGTAGGAGGAGCAAAAGCAGACCATTGTAATAGAAAAAAATTAGTTATAGTGACCGACTTGTTATCAGCAGCAACGTGTTTTGCATTATGTGTATTTCTTGAGACTAGTATAATGGCTCAGGTAATGATAGTTGCTAATGCGATGTTAGCGTTCCTGTACGCTTTTAACTCGCCTACATATAAAGCAATGGTAAAAGAAGTAATAAAGCTAGATAGAATTAGTTTATACAATTCAGTTTCTAATATAGGAATAGAAATTATAGGGATCTTAGGTCCGATTGTCGGACTAGGATTAGTAAATATTATAGGGGCTAGAGCAGCACTGATTTTTGATGGACTTACTTTTTTGTTTTCGGCGTTGTTGGAGGTACAACTAAAACAAATAACTGGTTCATCAGAAGAGAGAAAAAGCGATAAAAGTATAATTAAAGAAATTATAGCTGGTATTAAATATTTAGTATCTGAGAAGGATGTTTTTTTTATGATAATAATATCAGCAACGGTAAATTTTTTTCTTGCAGGATATAATATGCTGATACCTTATACAGATAAAATGTTTTATGGTAGCTATAATAATTTTTATGGAAAAATATTGACTGTAGAAGCTGTTGGAGGAATTGTTGGCTCATTGTTATGTGTTAAAGTTACTTTTGAAATGAAAGATAAGGTAGTTAATGCAATTCTTTCATTGTTTTTTACAGGGGTATCGCTTATAGTTTTTCCTTTTATAGTAAAATTAGATATAGAATGGTTAAGTTTAATCCCATTCTTCTTCTTTGGACTATCTCTGACGAATTATAATATTCAGTTCATATCTTATGTTCAAATGGTCGTGGAGGAATGCTATTTGGGAAGAGTTTTTAGTATTATATTTACAGTAGCCGTTATGTTCATGCCGATAGGTGGATTGATTTTTTCTTTATTATTGAATGTATACAGTGTGGTTAGTTTTGGTGTCGTCGGATTAGGTATTGTATTTTTTTCAATAATAGGAAGAATATTGTGTAAAATCTTAATACGATAATTTAAATGAAAAATAATAGAAACGTAGCTCATTTCATTACCACAATTAAGATTTCCGGGACTCCTTTATTATATGACCAAATTTATGAAATGTAATGATTGTTTTTGTTATAGAAACAATATGAAACATAAAGTGAGCCTATATCAAGATATCTTGCAAAATTAAAGAAAGAGACGGGGAAGGGTGCTTATTGTTCTAGTGGAACAGGAACTAATGCTGTTTGAGACTTCATAGACTATCTCCGACTGTCTAAAAAGTTTAGTCTAAGCTTTTGGTACTGTTTTAATATTTTGCCTATTTTCTCAAATTTGCTGCCGATATTCTATGTATGCACTATGGAGCGTTTACGAATGGAAAGTATGTGAAAGGAAAATGCGATATGATAAAATACCAGCAGAAATTTATTAAAAAGCAGAAAAGAAATTATGGTATGAAAGTTGCACTAATTACTGTAGTGATTATTATAGCTGTTTTTTTAATCCGATTATTATTAATGGGTGGTCTGGCAAAACTGCTTTCATTCGATAGCCAGAGAACTGAAGTATATAAAGATACAGATATCACGCATTACCAGTGGTACATTGGAAAGAATGCTAAGAAAGAATATGCTGATAAATGGGGAATGGATGAAAGCATTTTTCCAGAAAGTATTACAGATAACATGGATGTACTGGATTATAAAATGGTTTACTATAATCCGTGGGACGCACAGTATTTAAGTTATCTGGTCGTCGAATATGATGATAAGAGTTATGAGGAAGAGATACAGAGATTGGAGCAATATGATTCAAAAGAATATAAAGGATATTTTGGAACGAGAGGTTTTCGGGATAAGTACCGTCTTTTGGCGATAGAGGTTGATCCGTATTATGGATTGATATATGCGCTGGGAGAAGAAAATAATCAGATTATTTATGTGGAATTGATTTTATGTAATTATTTTTATGATATAGATTATCAAGATGAAATCGACATACAATATTTACCAATTGGATTTGATGCGACACCGGATAATGAATATCGTCAAAAGAGGCTGAATCAATAGAGGACAGCCTTGTTGTAGAAGATGGAATAACAGAATAAACTAAACACAGACTGCTGTGCCGTGACGACGTAAAATCGTGTGGTGCAGCAGTTTTTTGTTCACAAAACATTGACGGAACCCCACAAAGAAGGTAATATTTTACCGAAAGAAAACTTGATAATTGTAAGGAAAATCATAGAGAAAGGTCATAGCATGGGCATTACAATAGAAGAATTAAAAAAACTTGATAAAAACACTTATCAGATTATTGATATCCGGGACGAGAACGAGGTCGCCCACGGAGCGATTCCGGGAGCGGTAGCGACACCGGCAGATTCCATCGAAGGAAATGAGAACATTGATTTTTCAAAAAAATTAGTGATCTGCTGCAGCCGTGGACGTTTCAGCGTGGAAGTTGCCGAAGGACTGGAAGAGAAAGGAATGGATGCGGTAAGTCTGGAAGGCGGATATATTGCATGGCTTCTGGATGCGATGAAGCAGGAGAAAGAGGTAGACATCTGCAAGGATGTGGAACTTTCCATCCGTAAAAAGTTCCGTAAGAGCATCTGGTGCAAATTCACAAAAGCAATAAATCAGTATGAGCTTGTCAAACCGGGTGACCGCATTGCGGTCTGTATTTCCGGTGGAAAAGATTCCATGCTTATGGCAAAGCTTTTTCAGGAATTAAAAATTCACAACAAATTCGATTTTGAGGTGAAGTTTCTGGTCATGGATCCGGGATACAGTCCGGCAAACCGAAAAGTGATCGAGGAAAACGCCAGAAAACTCAATATTCCGATCACAATTTTTGAATCGGATATTTTTGATTCCGTATACAATATTGAAAAATCACCGTGCTACCTGTGTGCGCGGATGAGACGCGGACATTTATATCATTTTGCACAGGAGCTTGGATGCAATAAGATCGCACTCGGACATCATTATGATGATGTGATCGAGACAATCCTCATGGGTATGCTTTACGGAGCACAAATCCAGACGATGATGCCAAAACTTCACAGCACCAATTTTGAGGGAATGGAACTGATCCGTCCGCTTTATCTTGTGCGTGAGGACGATATCAAGGCGTGGCGTGACTATAATGGACTTCATTTTATCCAGTGTGCATGCAAGTTTACAGACACCTGTACCACCTGCAATAACGAGGAAAATCGTTCGAAACGTGTGGAGATCAAGGAACTGATCAAAAAATTAAAAGAAGTCAACCAGTACGTGGAAGGCAATATTTTCAAGAGTGTGGAAAATGTGAATCTGGAAACGGTTGTTGCCTATAAAAAGGACGGCGTAAAACATCATTTTCTCGATGATTATGATACAAAAAAGTAAGCAGAAGAAATCTATTAGCAAAAAATGAAAAAATATTGATTTTGGCTAATAGAGAAAAGATGATTTGAAAAGAAATGAAGAGGCTGTGATAGTCTCTTCATTTTTTTGGTACAAATTCGATTTTTAAAGTCATATCCATTGCATCTGCCAGACGTTTTAAGGTCAAAATGGATGGATTGGCGTTACCACGTTCCAGTTTGCTGATATCGCTCTGATAGATTCCCGTTTTTTCGGAGAGTTGTTTTTGTGTCAGCATGGCATATTCTCTTGCTCTTGCAAGGCTGGAAGCAAGTGCGAGGGATGGGTCAACAGATTCAATACGAATAAATACACCATCTTCCCAGATCGTTTCAGAATCTAAGTCCAGATCATCACTCCAGGACACACCATAGCCGCCGGTATCTGCATGAACTTTCGATGCGAGGGATGGATTATTGATAATTTCCTGAAATTGAGGAAGAATGGAAAGCATTTTCCGCAGGTCATATTGAATTACTTCACCACCTATAAAAATTGCCTGAAGAATATTCTGATCAATCATTGATACACTTTGCACTCTGTGAGCCATAGGATGCACCTCCTTCGAAATTTAATGATGTAAAGTTTTGTGTTCTTTTTGGCGCAGGTACATTTTTATTGTTATTCCAAAGAAACGTGCAATGACGGGCATATAATTCCTTCTTTCATATTTTTTGTATATTATATAGGATATATCCTATATAATCAAGATGTTTTACAAATTTTTAATACTCATTTCAGAAAAAATAGGGTATGATGTACACAGGAATTTTAGACAGAGAAAAGAATAATTCTCTGATTTTTCCACATAATAACTCCAAAGTGAAATAACAGCATTGGAGGAAAAATATTAAATGAAAGCCACAGGGATTGTACGCAGAATAGATGATCTGGGAAGAATTGTAGTTCCGAAAGAAATTCGGAGAACCTTAAGGATCCGGGAGGGCGATCCTTTGGAAATATTTACCGACCGGGAGGGCGAGATCATTCTGAAAAAGTATTCGCCAATCGGGGAGCTGAGCCAGTTTGCGGGAGAGTATGCGGAAAGTCTGGCACAGACAACCGGACATCTGGTATTGATCACGGACTGCGACCATGTTGTGACGGCATCCGGTACCGGCAAGAAAGAATATGAGGGCAAGCCGATCAGCAAACAGCTGGAAGACGCCATCAGCGAACGGAAAAATTTTCTCGCAAGCAGAAATGATGCGGAGTTTGTCAAGGTGACATTAGATGATGCCGGAGAATTCGGGCAGCAGGCGCTCAGTACGATCATCTGCGAGGGGGATGCGATCGGAGCCGTTATTTTATATGAAAAAGACGAGAAATCCAGAATGACAGAGACGGAGAGCAAGCTTGCGATCGCAGCAGCTGGTTTCCTGGGAAAACAGATGGAACAATAGAAGCTGCTGGAATGATTACGGAAAATGAGGACAAAGCATGAAGTTTATGCATATTTCAGACGTGCATCTCGGTGTAAAACCGGATGCAGGAAAAGCATGGAGTGAAAAAAGAGCACAGGATATCTGGGATTCTTTTGCGGAAATGATCGAGATCGCGGCAGAAGAATCCCCGGATTTTTTGTTGATTTCAGGTGATCTTTTTCACAAACAGCCATTGAAAAGAGAATTGAAGGAAGTCTGTGGTCTGTTTGCACGCATACCGCAGACGAAAGTGCTTCTTATGGCAGGAAACCACGATTACATACAGCAAAATTCTTTTTACAGGACATGTGAGTGGCCGGAAAATGTCTGTTTCTTCCCACGCGAGGAAGTAATGTGTTTTGATTTCCTGGAGCAGAATACGACGGTTTATGGTCTGAGCTATTGGCATCGTGAGATCCGGCAGGCTTTGTACGATGAAGTTTTTCCGAAAAATACGGACAGAATTAATATTCTGCTCGCACATGGAGGCGATGAGCGGCATATTCCTTTTTCGGTGGAAAAGATTCTGCGGCATGGATTTGATTATATTGCAGCGGGACACATCCACAAAGGTGGGCAGCTTGTGCAGGGCAGGGCGGTCATGGCGGGCGCACTGGAGCCGACAGACTGTAATGATACCGGTGCGCATGGATACTGGATGGGGAACATCGACAAAACACATTGCGATGTCTCTTTTTATCCGATGCGAAAATGTGAGTACTGCCACGAAGCGGTGGAGGTGACGCCGGGGACGACCGGATATGATGTCATGCGGCAGATAAAAACACTGTTGGCAGAACGTCCGGCGTATCAGTATTTTCGGATTTGTTTACAGGGATACAAAGATCCGGACGTGATATTCGATCTTAATAAATTGTCGCATTTGGAACGGATCGTGGATGTGACAGAGCAGCTTCGACCGGATTATGACTATGATAAGCTGCTGGCTGAACATGAAAATTCCCTGTTGGGAGCTTACATTGCAGCCATGCAGAAAAAAAGGCAGGATCCGGTTGCAGCGAAAGCATTGGAATACGGCGTTAGCGCATTGTTGGGGCATGAGATATGCAGATAAAGGAAGCAGACATTTTTCAGTTTGGAAAGCTACAGAACAAAAACATATCCTTTGAACCGGGGATGAATGTCATATATGGAAAAAATGAGGCGGGAAAATCGACATTGCACAGCTTTTTATGTGCGATGCTTTTTGGCATGGAAAAAGGAAGGGGCAGGAGTTCTGTCACAGACGCCTACAGTCAGTATGAACCGTGGCATGCACCGTCGTTTTATGCGGGTGCACTAAAGTTTACGGTTGGACAGCAGAAGTTTTATCTGGAACGCAATTTTTATTCCAAAGAGAAAACCGATTATCTGAGGAATGAGCTGGATGGGGAGGAACTGTCGGTCGGCTTTGGGGATCTGACCATGCTTTTGGGTGGTGTCAGCAAAGACAGTTATGCCAGTACCTACGATATCACGCAGGCGGGAGCTGCCACTGGAAACCAGATGGTGAAAATCCTTGCAGAGTATCTCGCACAGGCATCGGATGGTTCCGACAGCGGCGTGACGGTTGCGGAGGCAGCTGCTTCGCTCAATGCCAGAAAGCGGGAATTGCAGCAGGAGCAGAGAAGGGCAGACGAGGAGCGGGAGGCGCGTCTTAAGGAGCTTCGATTGGAGAAGGAATTGCTTGAACAGGAATGTGAAGGGATACGTGAGTCCATAGAAAAGTATGAAGCGATGCAAAGGGAGTTTGGAACTGGAAGCAGCATGGAGAATATAAGCAGAAATTCCAGAGAGAATCAGGAATATGAAGCGCATTATGCAGATGATGAGAGTGGAATTCATGCCAGGTACCATGAGCAGACTGGCAGTACGGAAGATTGGCAGCCAGAAAAAACTGGCTATATCCTATCCTTCTTCGCAATCCTCATCGCAATAATATTATTCGGTTTTAAGGTTTACATAACACAAGCCCTTTTCTGGACAGGTGAACTTGCAGCTCTTGCAATCGCATTATTTTCTGCAATCCGGCAGTACAAAAAGAATCAAAACCGTGCCAAACTCCAAACGGCATCCATGCAGGCGGAGCAGTTAAGAAAACTGCGTGAGCAGGAAGCGATGGAGGCACAGATGCAGCAAAAGAAACGGCTGGCGGATCAGATGCTTACTGAGTGGAAAGATTCTCTGCGGGAAAAGGAAAACCGTCTTTTTAATCTGGAGGAAGAGATCACAAGGCAGAGTGTGCAGGGTGAGGCAGAGCACCAAAGAGCGGAAGATATTCAGGCATTGGAGCTTGCGGCGCAGGAGATCACAAGGATTTCCCAGTCTTTTTATGAGGATATGCAGGATGAACTGAATGCGGAGATTTCCAGATATGTGTCCTTATTTACCGCAGGAGCTTATGACAGTGTAAGGCTCGATGAGCAGGGGCAGCTGCAGATTCTGACAGAGGGAAGGGAAGTCAGACCAGAGCTATTAAGCTGTGGCACGTTGGAGCAGATTTATCTGGCGCTGCGCCTTGCGGTGGGAAAAGTTGTGACGAAGGAAGAAACGCTTCCAATCTTATTGGATGAAGCGTTTGCCATGTATGATGACGATCGTCTGGCGCAGACCTTGCAGACACTTTCGACCTTACAAAACCAGATATTCCTTTTTACCTGCCAGAAACGCGAAGTGGAAATGCTAAAGAAAATGAAGCTCGATTACAACCTGATTGAGATGGAAGCGTATCATTAAAGAAAACATGAAAAAAGCCGATATCTAATTCATGACAACAGAGTGTTCGCGGAGCGTGCATTCTATTGTTTATAAAAATTTTCGGGCAATTCAAAGAAATTCGTGAGGAGTTTCATAATAATCTGCATAGAAACGTTTTTACAGGGGGAATGAGTTTATGTCAATTGCAATCAGGGCAAACCAGAGTGGAGTGGATCAGGCAGCGGCACAGAAAGCTGCTGAGAAAAAAGGACATCAGGATGTCGTAAAATCCGTCAACGCAGGAGGTTTTCTGCGTAAAAATGACACACAGAGCCAGATCGAGGCGCGCAGAAACAATGCGAAAAAACAGGCATTAAAAGTGGTCAGTGATGCATGGAAAAGTGACAATAAATCCGCTGACAGCATTGCGGATATGGAGGGGTTAAAGCAGTCCAAAGTATCCGAGATGAATGAGATTCGTGCCAAAATGAAAGATATCGAGAATACCAAAAAATCTTTGCAGGAAGAGTATGGTGTGGCAGACGGATCGCAGGAACAGAAAGATTTAGAGCTTTTGGAAAAGTACCAGAATAATATGAACGGTTCTTCCTATGACCAGTTTTCAGACGAAGAGCTCTCCAGATTGAAGGAACTGCAGAATGCACCGCTCACGGAGTACCAGAAGAAAGTTCTGAACTTAAACAGCATGAAAGGGCAGGTCAGCGTGGAGGCAGACCGCAAACAGTTTGAGGTCAATGCGCTCACTGCGTCTATTTCGGATGCCACGTTAGAGCAGTTAAAGTCCAGAGATATGGAAAAAGCATCGGATGCCGCAGATGAGATTATGGATTCTGCCAATAAAGAGATCCTCGGAATGCTAATTGAGGAAGGCAAAAACAATGCCGATGAGAAGGTCGAGGAAGAGAAAGAGAAGGCAGAGGAAGCGGCAGACAGGAAGGAAGAACAGGATAAGCAGATCGAAGAGGCACAAGAGAAGCGCAAAAATCAGGAAGAGATCATCGAGGGACAGCAGAATGCCGATCAGCTCGAACAGGATGTTTCCATGCAGAAACAGAACACGAGTAAAATGGATGAGGCACAGAAAAACATCCAGAAGATTCTCAAAGAGAAGAATCTCGTGAACGAGGATCTGAAAGGAATCGAGATCGACCTGAATTTTTAAAGGATAAATGATATCTTTGAAACTATGAAATCGTTACGACAGATCATGCATATCCATGGAGAAATCTGGAAAGATTAATGTTAGAAAAAGCAGATTTTATTAGAAAAACAATGACAGAGCCAGAAAGGAGTGCATGATGTCAAAAACAAAGAAAAAGAAAAAACACCGGCTATTCTGGCACTTTTTCCGCATACAGCTTGTACTTCTGGTACTGGTGCTCACAGCGGCTGCCTACTATTTTTACGGCGGTTATGGAAAACAGGTTGAGGAATTAAAGCAGGAGGCAGTGCGGCTTGTCAGACAGTCGGATGTGGATACTTTTAAGGCAAATCAGACCAGCATTGTCTATGCATCGGATGGAAGCGTGATCTCCACCCTGAAAGGGGAAAAAGATTCCTATTACGTTTCCATTGAGGAGATGCCGGTGGATGCAGTGACTGCCATTGTCAGTATCGAAGATAAAAAGTTTTTCAGGCATCATGGAATTGATTACCGTGCATTGCTCCGTGCAGTAAAGGCGATGGTACAAAATGGTGAAGTGAAGCAGGGTGGAAGTACGATCACCATGCAGCTGGCCCGGAATATTTTTCTGTCACAGGAAAAGACGTGGCAGCGAAAAGTGGAAGAGATGTATATTGCAACGGAACTCGAAAACAAATATTCCAAGGATCAGATTTTGGAGTTCTATTTAAATAATATTTATTTTGGAAACGGATATTACGGGATCCAGTCTGCGGCGAGAGGATATTTCGACCGTGATGTGGAAAGTCTTTCTCTGTCCCAGATTGCTTTTTTGTGTGCAATTCCGAATAACCCGACGCTCTATGATCCGGTGACAAACAAAGACAACACCGTTTCCCGACGTGACCGTATTTTGAAAAATATGCTCGATGACGGCAAAATCTCACAGATGGATTACGCGCAGGCGGTTGCGGAGCAGATCACATTGAACCGTCCACAGGCACTTGCAAAAAATGATTACGTTGAGACATACACCTACTACTGTGCGACAAGGGCGCTGATGGAGCAGCAAGGGTTTGTTTTCCATGAGGATTTTAAGACAGATGAGGAGCAGCAGGCATATGAGGACACTTACAGTGCGCTCTATAGTGAATGCCAGAAAAAACTTTATACCGGCGGATACCGCATTTACACATCCATTGACCTGTCAATGCAGGACGGATTGCAGCAGTCGGTGAATGATACGCTTTCCGGTTATACCGGGGTAAATGACGAGGGTGTCTATGAACTGCAGGCGTCTGCGGTCTGTATTGATAATGACAACGGATATGTGCGTGCGATCGTGGGCGGGCGAAGTCAGGAATTTCCGGGTTATACCTTAAACCGTGCCTATCAGAGTTTCAGGCAGCCGGGTAGTGCGATAAAACCGCTGACCGTGTATACGCCAAGTTTTGAGCAGAACTATACGCCGGATTCGATTGTGACCGATGAGCCGATTGAGGATGGACCAAGGAATGCCAACGGCACATATCTCGGAGAGATTACGGTCCGCACTGCGGTGGAAAAATCCGTCAATACGATCGCATGGAAGTTATATGACCAACTCACGCCGGATAAAGGATTGTCTTATCTTAAGGCGATGAATTTTTCCAGGATCAGTCCGTCTGATTACAGGCTTGCAACGGCACTGGGCGGTTTCACGAACGGTGTCTCTGCGTTAGAGATGGCATCCGGTTTTGCAACGATCGAGAATGACGGATATTACCGCACACCAACCTGTATCGTGAAGATCGAGGATGGAAACGGAACAGTTTTATATAATTCGGGGCAGAACCCGGTTTTGATCTATAAGAAAAATGCGGCGCGCATGATGACGGATGTTTTAAAAGGCGTCATCACAAACGGAACCGGAAAAGGACTTGACCTTGGAGATATGCCGTGTGCGGGAAAGACAGGAACGACAAACGATCAGAAAGACGGATGGTTTGTCGGCTATACGAGATATTATACTACAAGTGTCTGGGTAGGCTATGACATGCCAAAAAAATTGCAGGGATTAATGGGGAACACTTATCCGGGAAAAATATGGCAGTCATTTATGAGCAAGGCGCATGAGGGACTGGAGCCGCTCGAATTTCTGCCATATGCAAGAATTTCGGATGATCTGCTCCAGCAGCAGGAGAGCGGGAGCGGACAGCCTGAAGATAATCCGGCGGAGGAAACTCCGGAAGAAGAGACGCCGGAAGAAGAGACACCGGTTGGAGAGATACCGGTTGGAGAGATACCGGATGAGGAGACATCAGTCGAAGAAACATCGGTTGACGCTGAAAACTAAAATTTAAAAATAATGCACTATTTCATAAATCTGGTAACTTAAAAAGGATGTAAAAAATAAAGCAAAATATGCCATAGAATACAATTGACAGATAAAAATGGAAACGTTATCATTAAGATAATGCAGGCAAAACTATGGTGGGTACATAGACGCAGAAAATATAGGGAAATCAGGGAGAAAAATCATGAAGAAATACGCATTTGGAGTTGATATCGGGGGTACAACCTGTAAGATCGGATTTTTTGACACAAACGGAACACTGTTAGACAAATGGGAAATTAAGACCAATACAGAAAATAATGGTGAGTCGATCCTTTCCGATGTCGCAAAGGCAGTGGACAACAAGCTGGCACAGGAAGCAATCAGCAAGGATGATGTGCAGGGAATCGGAATCGGAGTTCCGGGACCGGTTGACAGCCAGGGCGTGGTACACCGCTGTGTAAATCTTGGCTGGGGCGTGGTAAACGTTGCAGAAGAGTTAGGCAACCTTACCGGATTAAAAATCAAAGTCGGAAATGATGCAAACGTTGCCGCTTTAGGTGAAATGTGGCAGGGTGGAGCAAAGGGCTCTAAGGATGTCATTATGGTAACACTTGGAACAGGTGTCGGCGGTGGAATCATCGTAGACGGAAAAGTAGTTGCAGGATTTAACGGAGCCGGCGGTGAGATCGGTCATATCACCGTGAATCATGATGAAATCGAAGCTTGTAACTGTGGACAGTACGGATGCCTGGAGCAGTATACTTCTGCGACAGGAATCGTTCGTCTTGCAAAGAGAAAACTTGCAAAATCCTCAGAGGAGACAAGCATCCGTGAAATTCCAAACCTGACCGCAAAGGATGTCTTTGACGCAGCAAAGGCAGGAGATACAATTGCAATCGGACTGGTAGATGAAGTATGTGAGATCTTAGGTTCCACACTTTCTAACATCGCATGTGTGGTAAACCCGGAGATCATCGTGATCGGCGGTGGAGTTTCCAAAGCGGGCGATATCTTATTGGATAACATTAAAAAACACTTTGTTGAGACAGCATTCATGGCATGCCGTGATACGAAGTTTGCATTGGCAGGACTTGGCAATGATGCTGGTATGTACGGATGCGTAGAGATGTTACTGGATTAATCGGATACAGCGGCATTTTTACGGTATTCACCGGGAGTGGTTGCAAACTGCTCATAAAACATTTTTCGGAATAATTTATAATTCGTAAAACCATGCTTCTCTAACAGAACTTTCAGAGGAAGGTCTGTGGAGGTGAGATCACGGTAAATATGGGAGAGTCTTATTTCATTTAAGTATTGGAAATAAGTCACTCCCATATTTTTTTTGAAATAATGACAGAAATATTCTTCCTGAAAACATGCGATCTGCGAAATCTCGGAAAGGGTGATCGGTGTATTGTAATGCTTTTTTGTGTATTCTAAAACAGGTTCTAAACGCACAAAATTTTTGACATCTTTTTTGAACTGGGAGGATTCCACTTCCCTCGAAAAACTGTGGTAGAGCAGATAAAGCATTTCAAAAAGAAGACTGTTAAACCGCAGCAAAGCACCTTTTGGTTGAATTTCATATACAATTCTCATTTTTTGAATGACATCGATTAAAGAATCAATTTTGGTGCGTAAAATGGCATTATCAGTGTGGCAGTCAAAACCAAAAATAAAGGAATCGACATCGGGGATATATTTTTTTGAAAATTCATAAGGAAGCTGAATTAATACTGCATGATTTCCGTGAACTGATTTTGTGGAGTGAGGAAGCCTTGAATCGATCAGAAAAACATCTCCGGGTTTTAAAATGACCGTCTGCTGATTCATCATAACATCGACCTCTCCGTCTATAATATACATAATCTCGATGGCAGTATGCCAGTGTGTGGCAACAAAACTGCTGGCGTCATTAAATACCCAGAAAAAAATATCAAAACCATCTGTAATACGGTCTGTCTCGAAAACAGGCTGCTCCGTTCTTAAATTGCTCATAAATCTTCTCCATTTTTATATTAAAAAAGGCTCTTCAGGGGTAATGGTGGGTTAAAAACCGCCACAACCCCAGTGTTTATCTAGATTAAGCGGCATTCAACTTTCGGTTAGGAAGTGGAATGCGTATATCAGAGCATACAAGGTACACCATATCAAGCATATTTTGTATGTTTCTGAAGCCATAAGCTTTACGGATAATGAGCTTAATCTTGTTATTAGTTGCTTCAATCCTGGCATTACTCATACCATAACGGATTGTATTTAAGATATGCGTCTTGTGGCGCCTGATCTTCTGATATAATTCTTTAAATGCAGGTATCCTGCTGTGGCTGGCTTTCCACAGCCAGCGTTTGAGTTCGTCCTCAGCTTCATCTACGTTTGTAAGCTTTAGTAATAACCGGAGCTGTTCTTTAAGCAGATATGCTCGGTATAGACGAGGATTTTGCGAGGCGATCAAATTAACACGCAACTGTTGCTTTTCACTGAGATGCTCCGGGGCTTTTCCTAATGCGTAAGCAGAGCCTTTTATCTCATCTGCCTTAGCTTTTGCTGCTTTAACAATAGCAAGCCCAGGAGCATCTTTTTTAGGACGGCCTTTGCCACGTGGATTATCTTTTTTGACCTGCTTATATTCACTGTAAGCATCATGCCAGATATCTTTTCTGACTTCATCCAGAGCTGTCATAGCCCACTCGACTACGTGAAAGGGATCAACGCAGCGTGCACAGCCAGGAGTGTATTCATTTACACACTCTGTGATCCATTTGGCACCATCGCCAGTAACAACCTTGATACTGGACAGTTGCTCCGGGGTCAGCTGTTTATAAAATTTTTCAAGGACAGATTTACCATGACCTTCCGATGCCCATACAACCGTGTTAGTATCGTGATTAACGATCACTGTGATGTACTTGTGACCCTTTTTATAACTGGTCTCATCAATGCCGATATTAACCAGGCCATCAAGTCTTCTTGAACGCTCTGGTTCTAAATCGTGAAGAGCGCGATTGACACAGCGGCCTACAGTTTCCCAGTCCACTCTCATGAAGTATGATGTGGTACTTCTTGGAAGATAGGATGCAAACCATGCAACGGTAAGGTCGAAATCCTTGGTAAATCTACTACCTGGATATGCCCATGGAACTTCGGCAACATATACCCCATGTTCAAGGCAGATGATACGATGCGTCTGGTATTCAACTTCGACCAGAATACCACCCCAGTCCAGCCCCCTCCAAGTGGTTGGTCTGCTGGAATGTTTGTCATAAGCAGGACATGACTTGTGACAGAAAGGGCAGTCATTCTTATGCCATTTATTAGGTCTGGCTTTGATACGGATGTGTTTCACGCCATCCTCATCAGAGTAAAGATTAAAATTTTCTATCAAGAGAATATAGTATTGACAAAATTTTGTGGGGTGGGATAAAATGATGGTAAAAAATTCCAAAACATAACGCATTGGTGCCTTTCGCAGAAAGAAGAAAAATAAACATGAAAAAGAGAACGAACTTGGGAAAAAAGTTAGTAACAATGTTAGTGTCTGTAGGCTTTTTTGCAGTTTTGATTACAGTCTTGAATTTAATGGCATTACAAGCTATTCGAGGAAAGAATAATGTGCTTATAGAACAGTTTGAACAATATGAAGAAGCAGTGGAAAATAATGATACCGCGGTTTTTGAAACAGCAAAAGGAGAAGTGGCAGAAGCCATCAGACATATCAACTACAGAATAAATGGAAGCATCATTTTTGATCTTGCACTTGTGGTAGCTGATATTATTGTAATCGTACTTCTTTCGATTGTTATTAATAAGTCCATTGTTCGTCCAGCAAAAAGAGCAAAGAATGATTTGGATGATATCATTTTAGGTATAGAATCAGGACAGGGTAATCTTACGTTAAGAGTATTTGATGAAACCAGTGATGAAATTGGTCAGCTTGCAAATGGTGTCAACCATTTTATTGAAACATTACAAAATCTTATGGTAAAGATTCAGAGTGTATCAAAAGATATGAAAAAATCTTCCTATCTTGTACAAAATGAGGCGGAATCTTCAAATATGAGTGCATCCAATGTGAGTGCAACATCGGAAGAACTTGCAGCATCCATGGAAGAGGTATCTGCTTCTCTATATGATTTAGCCCAAGGATGTAATAATCTGCTAGAGAAAATGGCAGGCATGAATGAGGATGCTAAGAACTCTGCAATGAAGTTGCATGAAGTGAAGCTTACTGCAGAAAATAGCTATAAAGAAGCGATTGCATCAAAAGAAAAAACAGTAGAAACATTTGATGGCATTCAAAAGGATGTCGCGGAGGCAGTAGAAGCATCTAAGTCTGTAAATGAAATTGCAAAACTTACAGAAAATATCTTAAATATCGCAGCACAGACAAATCTTCTAGCACTTAATGCATCGATTGAAGCAGCAAGAGCAGGGGAAGCAGGCAGGGGCTTTGCCGTTGTTGCAGATGAAATCAGACAGCTTGCAGATAGTTCACGTGAGACAGCAAACAATATTCAGGAAATCAGTGGAAAAGTTATTGAGGCAGTAAACAATCTGTCTGGAAATGCAACGGAAATGATTCGTTTTGTAGATGAAAAGGTAGCACTTGATTATGACAACTTTGTAAAAATTATTGGAAATTATGATGCTGATTCTGAACAGGCAAGTAATACATTTAACGAGTTTGCAGTTAAGTCAAAAGATAGCTTAGGTACAATGAATGATATGAATGAAGGTATCAATAACATTTCTATAGCGATTGAAGAATCTGCAAAAGGTGTTACAAACGTAGCACAAGAGATATCACAACTTGTAACAGCAATTTCAGCAATTACAGTGCAGGCGGACGAAAATAAGAACCTTTCGGAAGATTTATCGGATGAAGTAGCAAAATTTGAAAAAGTTTAACTAACAGATTTTTATTATGAGAAAAACTGTATTAGGTAAATAACCCGCACTAACTAAAAATGAATGCCAGAATAAGCACAAAGGCATAGCCCCATTACGGGTTCTATGCCTTTGCGTTTTCCGGAAGATTGTCATTAACTGCATCAAATTCAAGATTCTGTTCCCGGCACCATTCGACAGCTTTTGACAGGGCTTCGCCGGCGCGGCAGGTCCAGAGAATGAGTTTATTGTCATTGCGTTTCCATTCCTGGAGATATTCAATCAGTGCCTGGTTGGGCTGGCCCAGCTCCGGCCATTTGCTGTAGCAGAGAGTGCCATCAAAATCAACAGCGATTGTCTGGAAATCTAACATTTTTTTATTATTCATTCAGATCATCTCCTTTAGAGGGAGTCTGCTGAACACCAGGATGATAGCAGAACAGGCTTGTTACCGGTTTGTGAAAAAAATCTGCAATTCTCATGGCGTATAGCAGAGAAGGAATATGCTGTTTTGACTCGATATTGGCAATGGTTTTCAGGCTGATGCCGGTTGCTGATGCAAGTTCTTTCTGGGTAATGCCAAGATCTGCCCTGGCTTCAACAAGTCTGCAGGTAATTGTGTCTGTCACAGTGTTTATGTCTATATCCATATCAGCATTCATATATGCGTACCTCCAAAATCAGAATGATTCAGGTCTGTCCTGCTATGATAATTCTATCCGATCAAGTGTCCCAAAAACAGGACTTACGAAAGGACACGACCGAATATCTTGAAAGAACTGTTTTCTGTAACCGGAATCGGATCATATTTTTTGTTGAGTGATATGAGGTAGGTTCCGAGTCTGTTATTCTGAAATTTCTTCACATATGCATTTCCATCAAGATAGAAAATACCTATTTCGCCATCATCAAGGCATGCTGTCTGTTCAATCCAGATGAGATCCTTATTATGATATCTAGGCTCCATACTGTCACCATCTACATATACACCGAAGGTTGCGGCTTCCGGAATATCAGGAGAGGAAATCATCTCATATTCATCGCTGTCGAGGAAAGAGCCGGTACCGGCAGAAACTGTATTGTAAAATACTTTTCTTTCCCGAATCACGTGAATAGGAATGATATCTGCCGGTTTATAGTTGCCGGTGCTTTCCAGATCTCTGATATATTCAAGAACCTTGTTCATTCCCGTTTCATTCAGGTTTCGGAATGGGTTAAGGGGACTTTGACCAATAAAATCCGTATAGATATCGTATATTTCAAGAATTTCACATAAGACGAGAAATTGTCTGGCATTTGGTGTTGCTGTGCCAAGCTCCCAGGTGCTGATTGAATTCTGCTTTACATAGATGTCATAGTTTTCCAGTTCTTTTGCAAGCTGGCTCTGGTTCAGCTTATGTTCTTTTCTGTATTTAGCAATGGTCTTTCCTAAATCTTTCATAGTATTATGCCTTTCTAAGTAATCATATCAGGTATGATCTCCCTATGCGGGATATATCAACTTTAGCACAGGAATCCCTAAAAAGCAATTGAAATATCAATAATATTGATAATATATAATAAAGTACCATTGAATAGCAATATAAAAAGTATTGTATTATGCCATGTAGACGGATGGCATATCATCCGGCAGCAGGAAAGAAGGTGATTCAGTGAACCGGACAATACTGCATAGTGATTGTAACTGTTTTTATGCATCAGTAGAGCTTCTGCATCATCCGGAGCTTCGGGGAAAGCCTGTAGCAGTAGGAGGTGATCCTGAGGCGAGACATGGAATTGTGCTGACCGCTGATTATACAGCCAAGAGATATGGTGTAAAAACCGGAATGGCATTATGGCAGGCAAAACAGGTATGCCCGGACATAACATTTCTTCCCCCAAGGATGGACCTGTATCTCAGATTTTCCAGAATGGCACAGGAAATTTATGCTGACTATACAGATAAGAGGGAACCATACGGAATTGATGAGTCCTGGCTGGACGTGACAGACAGTGCAACTCTCAAGGGAGACGGATTTCACATTGCACAGGAAATAAGCAGCAGGATGAAAAAAGAACTTGGCATTACGGTGAGCGCGGGTGTGTCGTTCAACAAGATATTCGCCAAGCTTGGATCTGATTATAAGAAGCCGGATGCCATTACTACTATGTATGAGGATGAGTTTCAGAGAAAAGCTTGGTGTCTTCCAGTTTCTGATCTGTTATATGTGGGAAATGCAACGAATAAAAAGTTATATAGCATGGGAATCCGGACTATCGGAGATCTGGCAAAATCTGATGAAACCCTGCTGGTCAGAAAACTTGGCAAGATGGGAAGTATTCTGTGGGCTTTTGCTAATGGATATGATGAATCTCCGGTAAAGCTGGAAAACACATCAGCTCCGGTCAAGTCCGTAGGCAACAGTACAACAACGCCCAGGGATATGGAAACAGATGAAGATGTCAAGATTGTGTTATACATTCTGGCAGAAAGTGTAGCGGCAAGACTCCGGGAGAATGGGTTCCGGTGCCGGACTGTTGAGATCAGTGTCCGTGACAAAGAACTGTTTCATTTTTCAAAACAGGTAAAGTTGCAGAATGCGAGCAATATTACCAAAGAGATTGCAGAGGCTGGATACAGGTTATACAAAGACAACTACAGACTACCGGCGGATGATAAGGAACTGAAAAGCAGCCGGCCAGAGTTTTTTCAAAAGCCACTGCGGAGCATAGGAATACGTGGAACGGATCTTGTGACAGATTATTTCTGGGAGCAGCTGGACATGTTCATGGATCCTCAGGCAAGAGAAAAACAGATGAAAATGGATGAGACGGTTGATATTATCCGCAAAAGATTTGGATTTTACAGTGTCCAGAGAGGGCTTATGTACCGTGACAGAATACTGTCAGCATGTGATGCAAAGTCTGATCATACGGTACATCCGCATGGGTACTTTGGATAGACAGGAGGGATTGAACTATTATGGAAAGCAGCAAGGTATATGCAAATGTCATGGCTGAATTTACAAATGACGGAAGGCTTCTACCAAGGAGCTTTATCTGGAAGGATGGCCATGTATATGAGATTCAGAAAGTAACAGATGTAAGAAGAGCGGCAAGCCTGAAAGCAGGCGGAGCCGGAATACGTTATACCTGTATTGTTGACGGAAAAGAGAGCCATCTTTTCTATGAGGACAACAATATGTGGTTTATGGAGGAGAGATAGTTTATTTAATGGTGTTATACCAGTCGAAAAGATCAGCAAGAAGGTCACAGGATGAATGGTGCGGACTTTGGCACATCGGAACTCATTTATTCAGAGAATATAATCATCAATGGTTTTCATTTCCCTTATCCGTTGAATGGTAGTAATAACATACAGAACAGGTACAGAATATAGGAAAATATCCCCATAATCTGTCCTTGGTACAAATAATAAAAAAATACTGATATGTGTTGGGTGTCTGGTATTATCTGGGAAAAATCACGCTAATATGTCCAAAATCTTCCACATATTACTCGGTTCTGATCTATAGAAGAAAATAGTATTCTATTATGGATGAAATGGAAGGAGTAATATGTCGAACGATAACGATAAAGACCAGGAATATCAAAAGAATATGGGTAAACGTCTGAGAAAGATACGAAAAGAGAATGCACTGTCTCAGGATGATGTTGCGGATGCTCTTGGTATATGCACAAAGCAGTATCAGAGCATTAATACACAATGGATGCTGAATAGGATAAATTATGTTTTGGTGATCAAAATGGAATCCGCAATTATCGAATCAGATAAGCGATTATCGAAACAGATGTGCAATTATCGAATCAGATGAGCGATTATCGAAGAAAACGGTGACAAAATTTAAAATATCGAAGGAAACGGTGACATTTTGGAAAATATCGAAGGAAACGGTGTCAAAATTTCATGTGGCGGCAGACAGGAAATCCAATTATAATTAACAATAAAGATAGAAAGCGAGGACAACATCATGAAAAAGATAGTTAGAAATCGGATCAAGTGTAAAAAATGTGGAGAGATTATTGAGAGCACCAGCAGGCATGATTTCAAGTTCTGCAAGTGTGGAGCGGTTGCTGTAGACGGCGGAAAAGATTATCTGCGCAGAGTAGGAAGCAAAGAGGATTATGAAGAACTGGTCGAATACGAAGGCAGCGATGATGATGAAGAGTGAGAATCTGAGGTTTGTTATGGATGAAACCGGGAGACCTTATGAACCTGGTGCGCCTGAGTATGAGAGAGCGGTACAGGAGACACCGGAATCGCTGGCAGTTGAGGAAGAGTTGATTCAAAGGTTTAGATTACAAGATGATGAGGAATAAATTGAGGGAGGTGCACCATGAACTTATATATTAGCGATCTGCATTTCGGACATAAAAATGTAATACTATTTGAGCACCGACCGTTTTCAGATGTCGACACGATGGATCACTGCCTGATTCAGCTGTGGAATTCAAGAGTGTCCGCAGATGATGATGTTTATATCGTGGGCGACTTCTGTTACCGGTCAGGACGAACACCGGACTGGTACTTAAGACAACTCAAGGGTCATAAGCATTTGATTATCGGAAACCATGACAAGGCGACACTGGATTGCGAAAACGCTGCAAAGTACCTTGAGAGCGTTGAAAAAATGCAGCATGTCACAGCCGAAGACAAGCAGATCTGCCTGTGTCATTATCCATTGGCAGAATGGTATAAGAGCCGTCATGGATCATGGCTGATTTATGGGCACATCCATGGGGCACGGGATGAGGTGTATGAGTTTATGAAAACGAGAGAGCGTGCCTTAAATGCCGGTGCCTGCATAAACAATTACACTCCGGTATCGTTCAATGAATTGGTGCGGAACAATAAAGCATTTCAGGAAAAGGATTCATAAAATCGTAGAAAGAAGGATTTACAATGGGAAGAACAGAGAATATCAATGTATTTCAGGACACAATGAACCTGTGCAAAAACAATGACAGAATCCGGGAATCTGTTCATAACTCTGCAGAAGGTCAGAAATTGATTTTGGAAGAGGATGCGATTGTAGAGTCAGACAAGAACCGATATAAAGAGAAAGCACGGATCACAGTATCGGCAAAGAGAACTTTTGAAGCAGCATCAAGATATAAGAATACGAAAACAGCAGTACACAATTTTGCATCGGCTTCGAATCCGGGTGGCGGAGTGGAGCGTGGTGCAAATGCTCAGGAAGAGTGCTTATGCAGATGTTCCGGGTTGTTTAAGTGCTTGAATGCTCCGGATGCGTGGAGTGGATTCTACATGGCACACCGGGCAGAACATAATCCAATCCACAATGATGATATCATTTACACACCAGACGTTTTGGTTTTCAAGAGCGATACCGTAAAGCCGGAGCTGATGGATGAAGCGGACTGGTATACCGTTGATGTTATCACGTGTGCGGCTCCGAATCTAAGAGAAAAACCGAGCAATGCGTTTAATACTGGTGACGGAAAAGATGCGATCAAGATTACAGATAAAGAGCTGCTGGCGATTCATGAAAAACGGCTTCGGAGGATTCTGGATGTGACTTTGAATCATGGAGTCGAAACGATTGTTCTCGGTGCGTTTGGATGCGGGGCTTTCATGAATAATCCAAATGTAGTCGCACAGGCATCCAAAAATGTTTTGAACGAATATTTGTATGCGTTTAAGAATATTGAGTTCGCAGTATACTGTAGTCCGAAGGATGACATAAATTACAGGATATTTGACAGGGTGTTCAGACCGTATACAAAATAAGAAGAGACGGCTATAACAGCATTTTTATGGAAAGCGGGTGAGAACGGATGCATTATGTAATCGGGGATATACATGGCTGCTATCAGGATATGATCGCATTATTAAATAAAATCGAGTCACAGGATCAGGATGCACAGATCATCTTCGTCGGCGATTTCATTGACCGCGGACCGGACGTCGATAAGGTGTTGGACTGGAGCTTAGAGAATATTACATTAGACGGCAAATACAGGGCGGTCCGAGGAAATCACGAGCAGATGGTACTTGAATGGTATAAAGAGTTTATGGACTGGTATGACAATGCCGGTAATTATTCCGCCAGAGAACCAATGCCTGAAACCTATTATGATTTTTCAAGGTGGATGGACGCGATGGGAAAACTTTCACCGGCAGGATTGAAACCATATATTGATTTCTTCTCGCATCTGCCATACAACCGGAAAATGACAGTTGAAACAGCATCCGGGAAGACAGTGGATTACAGAATCGTGCACGCTTTTTATGAATACGATGAGGGAGTACCGAAGTTAGAGCAGTACTATACAAATCTATATGCAAGAAAGTATGGAAATTATAAGAGTGAGGAGATCGTCGTGCACGGACACACGCCTACTATCGCATTGGCAGCCGAAGATTCGTTAACTTATAATATCAGACCAGGTCTCATTAGTTATCATAAAAGTGATGTTAACGTGGATTGCGGCTGCGTCTATAAGGAGGCATATCCAGAGTATCCGGTTATGTTGGGCGCGTTTTGTTTGGAAACCTTTGAGGAGATCTATTCAAAGTCCGTTAAAGAACGGTTTCTGGAGAACGGCGCCGAAGATGGCGTGAGGAAATACGAGGATTACAAAGAGCAGTATCTGGCACGGGAGAGCCTTGAGAGAGCGGCACTGATGAAGATGTATCTATAAGAAATCTGAATCGTCATGATGAAAATGGTTTTCGAAAGACAGATAGATTACTGGGGAGGATTAACAGAATGATTTGGAAAATCACAAGACGCAAGCATAATGTAGTTTTTGTTTTCGGCAAACAAGCAAAAGTATTGAGAGAAATGCTCGGTTCAGCAGTTGTTCCAGACAGGACGACACTTGAAAAGGAAGCAGATGAGTTTGAGCAGTATATGCTGAAAAAGAGAGAGGAGACACTTGCTCGCGGTGAGAAATGGTAGCACGAAAGTACTATTTGCGATAAAAATAGCTAAAACACACTAAAATGTGTAAAAAATGTTCCGATTTCTGACGAGTAAATTAAATTTTGAGCCTTGTTATATATGTAAAAATTAAGGAGTTAAAACCTTACGAAGACAAAAAACACATATGAAGAGAGGTTAAAAGTATGACAGAAAATCAGGATGTACCGAAAACGGAAGAAATGAATAATCTAAAAAACGAAATTCGACAACGAAATGCCGTTCTAATCGACCAGCAGACCAAGAGACAGATTCGGGATTGGCTCGAAGGCAATCCATATCAGGAGTTGTTAGAGTATATGAAGTCGAGAGTCATGGGGCAGGAGAATATAGCTATCGTTGTCGCCAATGTATATAATTATCTAAAGAATGTCAGCATTCCGGACACCGTCATGGAAATGCCAACACACGGTAATTGTAATAATATGATTCTGGCAGCACCGTCGGGAAGCGGGAAAACGGAAACTTACAGGGCATTTCAGAATATTAAGTTTTATTCCGAGCACACACAGGGGATGCCTTTGTTTCTTGAAAATGTAGGGGATGTCACTCTGTATGCAAAAACAGCTGTTGGTACCATTAAATTGGATCTGGGCGATCGGAAAGAGGTCAGAAAAGAGAATGCAGAAGCTGAAACGCCGAGCCTGCCGAATGGGGATTTATATCCGGCGGGGATTATAGAATAAACATATTGGAAGGCAGACTTTGGAGACCCGATGATAACGATATATAAGTATCTTTCGATGGTGGGATAGAGAAATGAAGAATATGTGATTGTAGACTTTTTAAGAGGAGTCTCTTGTTTAGGAAAAAAGATGGACTGGATCTGAAAAATACGATAAAATTTATAATAGATACATTATGAGGAAGGTTTAATGGATGCAGAATAGGGAAAATGATATCGTTTTATTTATGGATGAAAATATACAATTAGAAGTTCCGGTATCTCAAGACGGAGAATCAGTATGGTTATCGGCTAACCAGATGGCTGTTTTGTTTGATAAAGACGAAACAAACATCAGAAAACATGTAAATAATATATTTAAGTCTTCAGAAGTTGATAAAAATAACAACACGCAAAAAATGCGTGTTGATGGTGTAAAGCAGTCAGTTGCATTTTATTCTTTAGATGTGATCTTAGCAGTTGGATATAGGGTAAATTCAAAAAGAGGTATAGCATTTAGAAAATGGGCAAATAATGTTCTTAAACAATATATTATGAAAGGTTATGCTCTTAATGAGAGGCGTCTTCAGGCACTTTGAAAAACGGTTGACATTCAGACAAGGATGCTTGCGGATGCACTTGACATAGAGGAAAAAGATGTGCTTAGGGCTGTAAATGAATATACGGAAGCGTTGCTTTTGCTTGACCAATAAGACCATCAAACATTATGTAAACCAGATGGAAGTGCGCCTATATATCGCATTACCTATGATGAATGTACTCGGATGGTTGGAAGAATGAAAGATTCTTTTCATACAGAAGTTTTCGGGGTAGAAAAAGAAGCCGGAAAAGTAGCAGGTATAATTGCTGCGATATATCAAAGCGTTTTTGGACAAGATGCATATCCATCGGTAGAAGAGAAAGCTGCAAATTTATTGTATTTTATGATTAAGGATCATCCTTATGCTGATGGTTGTAAAAGAATTGCAGCATCACTGTTTTTGGAATTCTTAGATAAAAACAATGTGTTGTTTCTGGATGGAGAAAAGAGACTTAGTGATGGAACGTTGGTAGCCATTACTTTGATGATTGCAGAATCAAAAGTTGATGAGAAAGAAATTATGATAAAACTGGTAATGAATCTGTTGAAATTATAACAGTATACGTTAAAAAAGATCAATCACATATAAGTATAATATCCCAATCAGCAATGAATTAAGAGAGGATGTGAGAATTATGTGTAATCTGAGTACAGGCATTGAAGAAAAAGCTACAGAAAAATTCATTTTGAATATGTATAAAAAAGGTTATACATTAGATCAAATTGCAGACGTTGCAGAAACAAGCGTGGCTGCTGTGGAAGCAGTCATTAAGAAGAAAGAGCCTGCAATGGCATAGGCGACAAGTGAATACGAAAAGAATCAGGCAGTAGATCAGAAATGATTTGCTGCCTTGCCCTAACAAGAAGAAGCACCAAATGACTCGCAAATCATTTGGTGCTATTTTTATGCTGTTTTTTCGTTTCACAATCATTCCCGCAATGTATTAAGTAGCCAGAATAGAACACGAATGGAGAAGTGAAAAAATAGGATATCAATAGAGAGACCTTAACTGTATCACAGTGAGGTCTCTTTCTTTATGCCGTGTGTCCAGCAAAGCTGGACCACACTAGCCGGTGTAAGTCCGGTCACGGTAATCGCCAGTGAGCCG
>OKTI01000366.1_pt1 | contig 29291 bp, 22 predicted proteins | sample 1606071 | NCBI WGS metagenome assembly OKTI01 (sample SAMEA3879500, study PRJEB24766) | human gut metagenome | biome: human-associated habitat; feature: feces | place: USA | collected 1985/1987
AATTATAGTAATTTTCTTTAAATTAAATTATTTCTTCTATATTATAATGTATTAATCAGAAGTTAAAATCTATCACTTTCCAATACATCTACATTATAACACATCAACCTGCTTAAGCAGCCTTCTCTGAGTTCTTCTCACTCTTTGCATAGCTCTTAGCTGAGTTAACTACAATGATAAGACCAAGTACGATAAGAAGAATTGCTATTATAAGCTGAAGTCCATTTGCTATGAACACCTTACCCCATGTAGTAGTACCTGCTGGGATTGTAACTGATGCTGCGTTCTGGATAGCCTTAACCATAGCGATAAGTCTCTGTACAAGTGCTGTAAATGTTACACAAAGCATAATGATAAGAGGTGGGAAGAGCATCTTGTTGCTGCGTCCTGTAACCTTTAAGAATACGCAGAGTGTTATAAGAACAAGTGCACTTAATAACTGGTTAGCTGAACCAAATAATGGCCAGATGTTAGCATATCCAATCTTTGTAAGTACGAAACCACAAAGAAGTGTTACGATTGTTGAGAAATATGTATTGCAAAGTAACTTTCTCCAGCCTTCTGCATGTTCCATATCATCTACGCTGAAAAGCTCCTGGAAGCTCATACGTCCGATACGTGCAACTGCATCAAGTGATGTAAGGGCAAGTGCTGATACACACATTGTCATAAATACTGTTGCGAAATGTACTGGAACACCAAACATTTCAAAGAAACCAGCTACACCACGGCTGAATATCTGGAATGGAGTACCTGTTGCTGCTGTACCATCAGCGGCTGCGGCTGCACCTGCTACACAAAGAGCAAGAACTGCAAGTAAGCTTTCAAGTACCATAGCACCATAACCAACCTTAAGCATATCCTTCTCATTCTCTACTGTCTTAGAAGATGTACCAGATGAAACAAGGCTGTGGAAACCTGAAACAGCACCACAGGCAACTGTTACAAAAAGGATAGGGAACATTGTTCCAAGCTTTGCATTGTTAAATCCTGTGTATACAGGAAGGTTCATAGATGGATGGGCAACTACAAGACCAAGTGCTGCTCCAACTATCATAGCGATAAACATAAATGTTGTCATATAATCTCTTGGCTGCTTCATAAGCCACATTGGCATAACTGCTGCAAAGAAGATATATACGAATGTGATATAGCTCCATGCATTCTTACCTAAGATAATTGGACAGAAGTTACCAATTACAAATGAAGCAACAATAAATGCAATACCAACTACTGCTTCTTTCCAGCCTGAAAGATTAAACTTCTTCTGGATAAGACCAAATACTACTGCGAATACCATAAACATAATTGATACTGTACCAGCAGAACCATTAGTTGAAGCTGCTGGTGCTAACTGTGATGCTCCATCAACTACTGTATATGCATTAAATGTACCTGCAACCATATCAGCAAATGCTGCAATAACGATAAGTGTAAATAACCAGCAGAAAAGTAAGAAAATCTTACGTCCAAACTTACCGATATATTTCTCAATGATCATACCCATTGACTTACCTTCGTTCTTAACTGAGGCATATAAAGCACCGAAGTCTGTTACAGCACCAAAGAATACACCACCGATAAGAATCCAGAGTAATACTGGTAACCATCCAAATGCTGCTGCCTGAATAGCACCTGTTACAGGACCTGCACCAGCGATTGATGAGAACTGATGACTAAATACAGTCCATCCTTTGGTTGGAACATAATCTTTTCCATCATTGTACTTTACGGCAGGTGTTTCTGCCTTAGGGTCTATACCCCACTTGTTTGCTAACCAACGGCCATATACCATATAGGCACCAAATAATATAACAGCCGCGATTAAAACGATTACTAAAGTGTTCATAATGTCACTCTCCTATATATAATATTAGCTGAGCAAATAAATATTCCCAGCCTATTTCACTAGCCAAATACAATGAACGCAGAAAAACGGAAATTAAAAATAACTAATTCCATAATGCAAAAAACCTTCGCCTCTGCACATATCTTAACGATATCGTACAAAGACGAAGGTAAATTACATTACTTCCGCGTTACCACTTTGCTTGCCGGATAAATCCGACCTCTCTACTGCCACACATATGGCATGCCCTGTTAACGATGGGTACCGGTTCTGACTACTAAATTAATATCTTTCACCAGAACTGCTTGCAGGTGAGGGCTTATCTATTCCTTGCTGCCGTTTCTCATCAACCAACGGCTCTCTGTAGGCGGTGATATAAATAAATCATTTCCTGTTCTTCGCATTTGACTATTGAATTAAGTAATAAGATAATCTCTTCATTTTAATTTGTCAATAAAAAATTTAATTATTTTTTTGTATTTTTAATGTATTTTTAATTTGACTACATTTCTACTATATCTTTACTGTAACATTTATTATGGTCTGAATGTCTTTAAAGCATCGATTGTCTGCTGTATAAGGTCATCCAGACTCAAGCCAGGCATATCTGCTCCATTTTGAATAACATCTCTTGAACAGCCAGCCGCAAAGCCTTTGCTCTTGTGATAGTTGTGAATAAAAGGAATATTTGATTTTTTTATAATCACTCTGATGTATATTATATATCATTTTGGTATGGTATATATTTATTTTATATATTAATAAATTACAAACTTTATAATTATATACATATATAAGTATATGAAAATTTAAGATTTTTTTAATATTTACAGCTGGTTTTATTGACACAATTCTTTTATAACATTATAATTATTAGATAAAGATGCGTGGAGATATATAATTTTTCACAAATTAATCTAATTTAAGGAGCGTGATTCCAATGAAAAATATTAAGGTTCGAACAAAGCTTACTATAATTCTGGCTTTAGTAATTGTCCTTGTAACTTCTGAAAGTTTTATTTCTATTAAGAATATGAACCAGTTAAAAGACAAGGCACTTGAAACTATGGACACATCATCAAGACAAAATTATGATGATTCAATTAAAGAGCAGGTTGGTGTTGTCATCTCCCTGTTATCGGAAATCAATAATGAGTATAAGTCTGGTAAATATACTCTTGATGAAGCTAAGAAAATAGCCGCTGATGAAATCCGTCAGATGCGTTATGGCGAAGCTGGATATTTCTGGGTTGACCAGTCCGATGGCAAGAATATTGTTCTGCTTGGAAGTTCAACTGAGGGTACTAATCGTATGAATACTAAAGATGCTGATGGCTACCAGATGGTCAAGGAAATAATACGTGTTGCAGTCCAGGATGGTGGTGGTTATACAGATTATGTATTTCCTAAGGAGGGAGAAACAGAACCTTCACCAAAGCGTTCTTACAGCGAATACTTCAAACCTTTTGACTGGGTTGTTGGTACTGGCAACTATACTGATTACATAGACACTGCTATTGCACAGCAGGATGAGGAATTCACCAGCTATGCTTCAAGCAAAGCTATTTCGCTTATTTTATGCAGCGTATGTATGCTTATTGTTGTTGCTATACTCGTTGCTCTCATCGCAATTGATATTACTAAATCATTAAGAAAAATAAAAGAACAATTCGAAGTAATTGCCGGTGGTAATTTTGCCACAAAAATGCAACAGCCTATGCTTAAGCGTAAGGATGATTTCGGACAGCTAGCCAATGCACTTGAAACTATGCGCGAATCTGTACGAAGCCTGTTAGCTCAGGTAAAAAACGAGGCTGCCAATATTGATAAGGTTGTAGAAACTATCGACACTAATGTATACAATCTTAATGCAGAAATTGAAGACGTATCTGCAACAACAGAAGAGCTTGCTGCAAGTTCAGAGGAAACTGCCGCCTCTGCTGAACAGATTAACGGAATGACACAGCAGATTGAAGAAGCTGCAAGGGAAATTGCCATAAGAGCACAGGATGGTGCAACTGAATCCCAGGACATCCATAAACGTGCTGTAAAGACTAAGGATGATACTGTAGAAAACCGTCAGAAAGTTAAACAGATGATGGCTGACATCAGAGTAAATCTTGAGCAGGCTCTTGAAGATGCCAAAGTAGTTGACCAGATTGGTGTGCTTGCCGACTCTATCCTGAATATTACTGCACAGACCAATCTGCTTGCCCTTAACGCTTCTATTGAAGCTGCAAGAGCTGGTGAGGCTGGTAAAGGCTTTGCGGTTGTTGCAGAGGAAATACGTGTATTAGCTGAACAGTCTAAAGATGCTGTAGCCAACATTCAGGCTGTTACAGAAAATGTAAACAAAGCTGTAGGCAACCTGACAAGCGATTCTAACCGCCTGCTTGATTTCGTTGATACTGATATTGTTGAATGTCTTAACGGATTTGAAAAGATGGCTGATGACTATAATATGGATGCTTCCAACATTAACGATCTTGTATCTGATTTCAGTGCAACATCAGAAGAGCTTGTTGCATCTATAAGCAATATCACTCAGGCGATAGATGGAATCACTTCCGCTTCTAATGACAGTGCAACTGGAACAACCAACATAGCCCAGAAGACAATCGTAATCGTAAAAGGCTCAGAAGCTGTTATGAATGGAGCTAAAACCGCAGAAGCCTCTGCTGCTGAACTTCGTAAGAATGTTAATAACTTTGTTATTGATTAATTTTATATATAGCAGGAATTATGGGTGTGGAAATGTTTGTTTCCACACCTATTTCATTCCTCTGCTTTATTCTTTTATATTTATCCTTAATATACAGATATACCCGGCTTCATATTGTTATGAAGCCGGGTATGATTAATTATATTTAATTTCTACTTATTGCTAATCTTATTATCCTCATCAATTACTTTAGATACCATCTGCCATTTGTCTGATTATAACAATAAGATAAATAATCTCTTTACTTTATACATTCTTCTTTCTTGTTACAGTAGCAATACCTGCTAATGCAATTGCCATCACACACATAACGGCATACAATGCTATAGGCGAGCTGTCTCCTGTCGCTATGCTGCCTGTTGCTGTATTATCAGCATTGTCTGTTGTTACAGCATAATCTGCTATTACAACTGCATATTCAGATGCGTGACTAAAGTTAAGAGATATATTACCATCTGCATCTATTGCACCTGCATTCTGGAATATCATTCTGCCTGTGCTGTCATAATAATAGAGATTGCCATATTTGCCAGCATATTCACTTCCTATATTGTATGTAAGACTTGCCTTGAATCCAAAATCTCCACTATACGCAAGTGAAATCTGCTTAACTGGATTATTGCCAGCAAGCTCTGATATAACATCATCTGGTATTGCATCAGAGTCTGTATCTACCGAAAGGTTAATATCCTTAAGATTATCAGCCTGAATATTATTACCATTGATAGTCCATTTATAACCATTCATATCAAGAACAATATCAACATCCTTACCCTTGGCAGCTTCTAACACATCCTTTGGCACAACTGTTGCTTCTGACATATCAACTGTATAAGTATCTCCAGCCTTGGCAGTAGTAATTGAAGCTACAGCTTCCTGTATCTTATCAGATGATAACTTAGTTCCTTCATTGTTGCCTTTGTTTCCATCAGTTGTTGTCTGATTATTGTTACCCCCGGTACTACCATTGTTATCATCAGTAGGTGGAACAGAATCGTCTATTTCCGCATCTGCCTCGAAATAATAACTTCCAGTATCTGTATTAATGATATATCCATTCTTTATAAGTTCATCTAATTCTTCAGTTTTAATCCACTTTACATTCTTAACTCCAGGAATTACTGTTGGAAGTTCAATCTTCTGTCCTTTTTTAACAAATGATGTTTCTTTATATAAACACTTTGAACCAACATCTGGCGAATATGAATACACATATTTTTCTACGATATTGGTATTATAATTTGCCAAAAACGTTGTATTATTACTAACTATAGTATCTGAATCTGGATAGCCAACCATTGTCCAGCCTGTGATTTTTGCATCATCAAATTTAACACCGGTATCAAGCTTCTCTAATGCCTTACTTAGCTTAGTTCTTCGTGGAACTTCTATTATTTTAATGTCCCATTCCATATCTGCGTTAATATAACTGAACATAACATTTACATTTGGCTGAACAAATGTACCGTTTTGTGTTACATTGAAATAATAATCATACATTAATGGAAGTTCTCTTCCACTTGTTTGTCTTTCAGTAGATGTATACAACATATTATTATATACATCATAAGCCTCTATACTTGAAACATACCATTCACATGGATAATCGTTTTCTGTAATAGTATATGTATATTCGTATTTACTTGTTCCTTCAACATTCTGCATATAGCAGTATACATCGCTTTGAGAAGACAATTCAGAATTTACGTTTTTTAATACCATTTTAACAGAACTTACACCAGTATCATCAGTTATATCTGCTGTGAATTTCACCTGATCTCCTGCTGTAAATGTCTGACCTGCCTTATCCATAGAAAAGCTGTTAAGCTTTGGTACATTTTTTTCATTTACTACATAATTGTCATTCTGTACTGTTACCTTACAATCCATTGCTGAATTCTTCTCTGCACGGTTACCAGTTACATCTTTCACTTCTATATGATTAATATACCACTCACCAGGTACAATACCATCTGGGAGCTCCCATGAACCTATATAACAGCCATTAGCAGAATCCCATTGCAGATACATAGAATGTGATGTGTTTCTTTCAGCTGCATTAACTTGAAATTCTACGTAACAAGTGTCTTGTAAAGCAGAATTATCAGTTGCACCTATTGTAACGTGAAGTGTATCTCCCGGTTTTACTGTCTGTCCATTTTCCTTTAACTTAACAGATGTAACCACTGGTTTCTCGTTATCACTACGGGTTATATTTACCCAGTATAAAGCAGATGAGGCTGTTACATTTAATACATCTGGTGTGCTTGAAAGCACTGGCGAACTTGAATTTCCCGCTTTATCTGTTACTGTAAGAGTGGCGATGAAGACCTTTCCATCAACAAGTGTAGTATCAGCAACCTTTACTGTACACTCATAACTGTTAGCCGCTTCATTAAACTGTAAGCTGCCATTGGCATATGAATAGTCATTAAATATTGAGGCATTACCTTCTGATTCCAAAACCATACTCACGTCCTTAATACCCGAATCAGAATCATAAGCCTTGATTGCAATCTTAAATGTGTCATCATCTCCTACATTCTGCCCCTGCTTATCAATCGAAATACTTTCGACTACAGGTGCCGTTGTATCAAACTGTTCTGATGCGGCAGCTACATTTGCTTCCTGTGCCTGTGCTGTCCTGATACCTGCATTTATGCCACCACTAAACAAGGCAGCAAGCATTGCGGCAGAAACTGTCACTGTTGCCAGCTTCTTTATAAATTGTCTTTTCATACACATTTCCTCCTTCTATAAGCGGATACCTTTTATTCAACTGCCTGATTAATACTATACAAACCACGTGATTAACACTATATCAACAGCCTGATTAACACTATATATTCAGCCAGTTAAAATGTAAGATTCTCACTTATTCTTTCTGTAAATTAGTAGTTCAGATATTCATCATTAGAAATTCCTGTAAATATCCGCTATTTTTGTACCCCCCCCCGAACAATTTTTCAATAGCTGAATATGTAAATTGATGTTGTAAATTATTATAATAACTTCCCATTTATGAAGAGCGGGAACTCCTTTTTACTGGATATTAAATACAAATTTTATTTTAATATCATTCTTATCAAATTTTCCGTATAAATTTTCCTTAACCCTGCTATTACTTTCTCCACAAATAGAGCCAAACTAGGACCAATCGATAAAACAAATGCCGGAAACCCACATAAATACAGGCTTCCGGCATTTTAATCCGTTATTCAAACTCTTTATGTCCCAAAATTAAATTAACTTATTTTGTTTAAGTTTCATTTGAATATGTGGCATATTTTTATATAAATTACAACGATTATTTCGACCTACTGAATGGTTGTTGCCAAACTGTTGCCATATTGATATTATATCTCGTAGTTACATTCATTGCAACCTAAACTAAAAAGCATTTCTTATAACTTTAATCACATACTCATCATATTAATGTAAGAAATAAAACGATCATATCATTTAATTTGCTACTCTTTAATTATATATAAAATGAATTATTGCATGCCTAAAAAATCATCTTATACATAACACTGCTAAGACAATAGTTTTCCCATTCGTTTTACTATTAGCAATATGTTCAAAAGTAGCACCAATAATAAATAATAAATGACTACTGCTACTCCTTTTGCCAAATATTGATATTTATCAAAATCAATCGCAGTCATAATAAGAGAAACACAAATAATGAAAATACTAATTGCAGTGCAAAATACAATAGCATTACTTGTTTCCTTAATAACCGCTTTTATTCTTTGCTGCTGATTTGGTTCATACTTCGACAAATCTTTAGTTGTAATAATGCTTAAAATGGCAAGTAACATCGAAATAAAAATACTTACTACCACAGTAATGTCTTTATACATCTCTTTTTCTGCAACATACAAAATTGAAATTCCAATTGACATAATCAACGGATAAACATAAAAAACTAAATATTGATATCTTGCGTTTTTAAATAGTGCCATGTGTTCTAGAAAAACTTTTCTAAGTTCGACAAAGCTTGAATTTCTTCGGAATAATCCCAAAGAAATCAGAAAAAATGATATAGTCATCAAAACTAAACCAAGGGTACTCTCTTTCATTTGTAACACCTCCAATCTGCTAGTTCCTTACAAATATCATTTTTGAAGCATAATTATTAGCTGTTTGCTCCATATATTCTATTAGTTTTTTACCACCATTTCTGTCATCAATAAAAACATAATCCGGAACATCCTCTACCATACTAAATTTATCTATATTATTAAGTCTAACCGTTTTTGTTCTGCCAGCATGCAAAAAAGAAAGCTGAATATCTTCATATACTTCATCATTTATTTCAAAAATATCTTCGCTACTACGTCCATCTAAATGTTCTAATAATTTGGTAATCCAGCTTTCTTTAAGTGTAGGTTTGATATATGTTTTTTCTTCCCTTCCTATATTTAAAAACATATTGTCCGATGGATCTCTTGACACTGAGTTTTTGATTAATGTAACTTTTTTTAACTTATCCTTTTTAAGCAGATTTTCTATAAATATTCTCACTGAAATACTTCTCGTTTCCATTGTTAGTCCATATTTTTCAGAGAAAAATTTTTTCATATTATTTACAGATATTGTCTTAACTCCAAAGGTTCCAATTGTTTCAAACAGTAACATCCCTTTAACAATTTCATTTCCTTCTACATCATTTGGGACATAAATCATGTAATGAAACTGTTTAATATCCGCATCATCCTGATTCCGTCGGTAGACTACTCTTTTAGTAGTTTTATTTGTTATATCCGACTCTGTTCCATAAGATCCCGAATGTATTATCCCACTCTCTGCGACATAATCTTCTCTAACATCTCTTTTTATGCTACCTCTGTCTATCGAAAACATCTTCATTAACTTTTCATCATCTGCTAATTCAGTATAATTATCATAAAATCCACTAAATAGAGAAAAAATATTATCATATGTAACTTCATCATATTCATATGACCCATTTAATGCTAAAATTTCATCTTCAGTTCTTGAATACTTTTTCTTCATAAAAAAACTACATATTAATAATCCATGCGATATCATTTTATTTGTACCTCCTAGTCTTAGACAATATTTATCCAATAAGTTCATTATCTTTAAGATATTGTAAGAATCCTTCTATAATGCTCTCCTTCCTCTCTACAATATCTTGTTCTGTATAATCATTTTTCTCATTTGATAATTTTAATAACTCATGCACTTTTGTTCCATGCTTCAGTTTTCCATTCGCAGATGTATACCCTTGATAATATTTGATTTTATCTGTAAATCTATAATCTGAAGCTCTGATATTAATATTTTTCTCCAAAAGCGCCTTATTACCCAAAGACTCTAAACTACTCTTTTCTTTTAAAGAGTTTTCATTTTCCTGTCGTTTCTTTGAATAAATATGTTCTATCTCTAAATTTGTATCCAATGCCATAAGTTCCTGATTTTGATCCGTATATGCCCACCAAGCAAGAATTGATTTGGTAATTGGTCTACCATTCGTAAACACATAACTGCTCATAATATTTTTTACAGTATCTTCTTCAAATTTATATCCTGAAAATGTAACCGGAAGATTATAAACAATATTTATCATCTCTGGATAAACCGGACTTCTTAACGCATTTACACCTGGTCTAATAAATGCATATCCAAATATGAAAGCTGTGATTTTATTTAAAAATCCAAAAAATTTTTCTTCGTTTAGCGAGCCATCAACATCCTTATACTTCATAAAATACACCGATACCAGATATGTCCACACACCATTCGGTGCATAATTCAAGACAAACAATTTTTTCAATACCCTATCAGAAAATTTCTCGTCCTGTACTGATACTTTTCTCCAAAATTCTGCCAAACATTCAAGGTTATCTAAAGTATCATTATTCTTCAAAATTGCATAAGAATCTTTCTCATAAAATTTTCTGAGTGCCTCTGTTGTAGTATTTTTTATTCCTTGCTTTGCTCTTTCAAAATACATATATCTCGTAAAAAGCTCATCCATGGGGGAGCCTGAATGTGCAGCAAAAATGTCGTCACAGACTGCCTCTAAATCTTTCCACCGTCTGATAAACTCATCCTTTTTCCCAAGACTGCTATAATGTTTGTAAAACTGTGCCTTGAAAATATCTGTATCAGATAGTGGTTTTCCTCTATCATTCAATGTTGAGAATATACGAAGTGCTGTGTCCTGTGATTCTGCTTCGATTGGTAATAGAATGCAGTTGTTTAATATTCTCGTTGGAAGATAGGCAAAATATGCTGGATATTCCTGCAAAAACTCATTAATCTTCTCTTGAAAGAATCTATATGTACGAGCATATTTGCTCTTTTGTGAGCCATCCACAATTCCTGTTTTCAAAATAGTCAAAAATTCTTCCTTGTCATCATCAGTTGATACCTCTGAATCAATTTTTAGCCTATTCTTATCTGGTTGTCCAAATTCATTTGTCTTCCAAATACAAGTTGAAATATCTTCACTCGTTTTTATCGCATATGGATCCTTCATATTTCCAAATTTAGAATAGAACGCTCTAAGTAATAACATCAATGTTGTCAGCCTCTGCTGTCCATCAATAATTTCCAGTTTTCCCTTATCATTCTTAAAAGTTACAATCGGTCCTAAAAAATACTCATCATTATCACTATCAAATTTCGTATAGTCATTTTCCGGGAATGCAAATATAAATATATCATCCCACAATGTTTGACATTCTGGTTCCTCCCACGCATAGGGTCTTTGATAATCTGGGATTAAAAAATCCGCTCTTTTATTTGAAAACAATTCTTTTATTGTTTGTTGATCTATGTTTAATTTTGACATTTCAAATCCTCCTACTCTTGCATGATCCTAATAATGCAATATTGTTATTCTCATTATTTATTACCTAATTGAGTACTTACATATCCCTTATTAGTGTATTACCTCTATTAAATCTCTAACTGTTTCCGACTGTATCAACATCCTCATCTTCTTATTCCCATCCTCAATCTCTGGCTTACCACACATCAGATTACCTAGATGTACCGACACACAGCAATCCTTATACCAACACTCACCCATAAGTGCCCCCTTAACGGGCCACTTCTCGTTTTGTGTAAATTCACCCACCAATGATTTCATCACACGCTCTGTAGAATATCTCTTAAACCCTGCCACATACTGTAATATCTTCTCATCGTCAATCCTTGACAAGTTGATTCTATGATCCTCAATTGCTGATAAAACCTCTTCACGAATCTTGATTTTATCTGTCTTTCCAGTGCCTGTCCATGCCACCAGCTTATCAAAAGCAAGAATCAGATATTCAAAACAAATCATATCCAGAATGATAATCTTTCCTTCTGCCTTATCTGTTATTAATTTCAACATACGATACTTATTACGAATATCCTGATTATCAACCACATAGTCAAACGAAATATAATACTTATCGTCCTCTTTCATATCTATCTATGCCAATGCATCCAATAAGCCCTGATTGCTTTCTTTACTTTCGACCACAAGTGCATCATTAAAGAAAAGTTGGTTAACCAATTTCCAGAAGTGAAGTCCTGCGCTGGTATCTTCTGTCCATAAATACTTCATATCACAACTCCTCTTCCAGTGTTATCCTATTATTGTCAAACTTCAACACCTTAAAGCTCTTATCAGATACATTTAGTCCGTCGCAATTTCGTAGGAAAAGCATATATTGATTCGACGACTCAAAATTAATAAAACGTCTGACCTCATCATTAATCAAATTATCTGCATTATCGACTACAATAAAACTATCTCTGCACTGTTCAATCGATTCTGAGAAATTATCTGATTTATAATTAAACAATTTTATAGCTTTGTATTCATTAGTTAATCGTAGATCTTCTAACATTTCATAAAGCACAGTTTTACCAGTACCACTATCTCCGCCAACAAGAGTTATTCTATCGTCAAATTCCAGATTGTATGAAAATGGATCTGCTTTAAATGTAATATTCTTATAGATCATCTGCTTCTCTCCTTTCATACTCCTTGCCCCACCAGGCATTATATCCTCTCCCTCCGGTCACTATATCAGAATCATTGAATCTGATTTGCACATCATCCGGAATATCAAAAAGCGTTGGTCTGGACATATAAATCTTTATATTATCCATCGTAAAAATTATTTTAAGCACATTCGGACCACATTCTTCTACATTTACCACCTTATCAGGATGCTTTACAATATTAAGTAATGTCTTGCAACCAGATGACAAATTACGGATTGTGCCTAAACCATATTTTGTTTCAATGTGCTTATCTTGTGTCAACTTCGCCTCGTCTACTTGCTGAATGAGATTTATTTCATATTGGGACATTTCTTCATTACCTGTATTTAAATTGAAATACAAATCGTTTTGAAGTATCCAGTCTTTGGAATCTTTTTTTTCTGTATATATGTCTATCATATCTGTCAATTCCTTTCTAAAATACCACTAATTTTTTTCAATACACTACAATGATATTTCAAACTCTCTTTCATATAAACTATAACCAATTATACTATAATCATGGTTGACCGACTACCTCAAAATAAGGCCGAGCTTGAAAATATAGCTCTATTCCGAAACCGCATACCCACACGCATATCTGCATGTTTTAAGGATTTCTTGATACTATGAGCCAAAATTTAGAGCCGAATTACACTAAATTAGAGTGAAACATCCCCATTTCATCCCTATTTCAAAATAAAAAGCCCCGCAAAGCCCATAAATACAGGCTTTGTGAGGCATATTTCTCTATTCAAACTCGCAAAGTTTGGTTTGATTTTGGTTGTTTCAATATAGCTATCTATACCATCTTGTATTGATATCTCACACCTTTTCCACACATTATTTTTCGTTTCACATATTTTTAGTACCAATCCAGTACCATTGCATTTTTTCATTATTGTGTATAGTTCTGGTGGCTTGCAGGTTCGTTTGCCATTCACAGAATAAATTTCTGTCGGTTTGCAAGTCCACCTATGGACATTATAATCTCCAAGCAATATTTCTGCAAGGAAAAATTTTGTGGTACTAATCGTTAATACCACGATTGTTTTCTATGTACTGAGAGAAATCAATTACCTTTGCTGGCTTTCTCTTAGCCGCAATCCCTAGTCGTTCCATGTCTAATTTAAAAAGTTCACTCGGATATCCATACGCATCAAATCCCTCTGGCTGGCAGATATCTCTGTTCAGATACTCACTAAATTCCCATTGATACTTTGCTTCTTTCTCCAGCTTCTTACCAAAATACTGTGATCCATTACCATTCTGTTAATGCCACCAACCGATTTCCTACCATGAGTTTTTGTTACAGTTGTATCGCCTGACATTTTAAAATACTGCCCTATCTGTTCCTCGGAATATCCCATTTCCTGCATCACGCCATGAATCACACTGCGGATATACATTGTATAGTAATTCCAGTTTCTTGGTTCAATATCTGTCATTGCTATTGTATAACGATTACTGGCATTCACAATAAACAAGACATTTCTTCCTTTTATTTTCGTCAAATGTGTGTCCCAGCAGAACACAAGTGAAGCACCTTTGCTTTTTTCAATCTTTGTTGTTTTTAGTCGATCTTGAACTGTTTTTGTTGCACCAATCTCCATATGTATCACCTGCTCATCTCAAGTATTCTTTTTACTTCCTTCTGTAATTCATCACTAAAGTCTGATAAATCATTATCTGTAATTACTTTTAGTCTAATGAGACGAACAATATCCCATATTACCTCTGATTTTTTCAGTTCCATGACAACTCCCGGATGACGTTTATCTTCTTTTATCCGTTTTTCAAGTTCCCAGAATTTCTCTGATGCAGGCTTTTTATCATCATTCAGAAAATTTGCATACTCTTTAACAAGACCTTCCATATAGTTTTCCTGCCAGTCAGATAATTTTTCTCGAAATAGCTTCCAATCCATTTTGCTTATATCCATGATTTTGAATCTCATCATTCTCATGTTAATCCCACCACAACTCATAGGCTTTATTGACACAAATCAAATTTCAGAATATTCTTATATAGCTCTTTGATTTTAACCAATACATACTGTATAAAAAGATCAATTGCCACAATTCTCTTCTCATAAAAGCTTATAAATTATATTATTTATTAAAAATTTCATTTATCATATCTATCAATTCTGTCTTCAAGATGCTTTCCTCTTGACTCCATTTATTTGCTAAAACCGATATTGTATCATTAATATGCAAACCATCTCCGTGATCAAACTCAGATATTTCTCTTATAACTTCTTTCGCATTAGATGCATTAATTATTCTGTACTGGTTCAATATTTCTTTATACATCTTATCAACATAGTTACTTTTCAAAATGATTTCCTCTGGGATCATTTTCCCAGGTAAATAAAACACATTTGTTTTATAATAACGTAAGTAACTTAAATATTGTTCACATTTTTGATCAACACATCCATTACCATTTCCACTATCTGGATAAGTATCTAAACACATACCATATGCATCCTTAACACATCTCTCTAAATATTTATCGTCTTCTATTTGATTTTTTGTCAATATATCTTCATTAAAAACATAATCTGTTTTCATATCTCCATCTAACATTAAATAAATTTTTTGTGATAAATATCTATTAAGAGCAATAGGTGTCATATAATGATTTACCAAGGTTTTCTCCCCACCATGATAATATACAACATCAAAATACTGTTCTTTATTTATATACATCAAAACTTTTTCAACAAGTTTTTGTGCTGCATAATCCTCACAAAATATCATTTTTTTATTCGAAACCCTATTTTCTATATCAAAAAAGGCTTCTTCATAATTAATATTTTCTTGAACATAAAATTTTCCATATTCATTCGTTTTAAATAATTTAATAGCAGAGCTTGGTAATCCTTTTATTAATGTTGGTGAATGAGTAGAAATAACCACTTGTAATTTTTTAGTCTTGATTGCCTCAAGCAAATATTCTTTTAAGTTTTCCTGTGCTCCTGGATGCAATGACACCTCTGGTTCATCCAACAACACTAAAGAATAATCCCTTGCCTCTTCAATTCTTCTTACTAATTGTACAACAGCAATTTCTCCACTTCCAGCATTAGCTTCCGAATATCCCATTTCATATTTGTTTTTCATATATACAGATGTACCCATATTTCTATATAGTTTATGTTCTGCTACTCTAATATCTGTATACTCTTTATTTAATATCTTGCCAATACATTTTACTGTGTTTTCTGACAATATCTCTAAATTGCCCACTTTATTATCCTGTGTCCCTTTGAATCTCATCGGTTCACCATTAAATAAACGCTTTAAATATTTAGATCTCTGACGCAATAAATTTTTTCTTTCATCTAAGTTTTCTTTTGAAAAATGAAATATTTTATCAAATGCACTTACCTCGGCTCTAAAATCAAGATATATGACATCTTTATTTACTGGTGAATTTCTTTTACTCTGTAACATTCCATCCTTCATCAATGGTCTGCTAGTTTCCCAGTAATCCAAATCTTCCTTCTTGGTTTCCGAACCTCTTTTCATCCGGAGTTTCATAACCTCTTTAATATCACTATCCTTATTTTCAACATATCCATAAAAATAACGATTTCTATCCCCGCTCTCTGCTATAGGATCGACATCTGTCGAAAACCAAAAATCACTACATGTATATCCCTGAGGCGCTCCGAATAAAGCATGCAATGTCGAGCTCTTTCCAGAACCATTTTTTCCAATTAAAACTGTCATTGGAAATTCAAAGTTTATTCTTGTTCTCGGAATTAAATTTTTATAGAATGGAAAATCTATATATTCAATATAATTAATAAACACACCACTATTTTTCATTCTCTTAATTGTTTCTATTGTCATTTGCATCTGATTATAATCCATATATTACTTCCCACCTTGTGTACCTAACTCTTTTTTTCTATTAATTTTTATTGCTTTTATAGCCTCTTTAAAAACCTTTCCGCTGGCTTTAACCAAATCAATTGGTACTGCATTACCAATTTGCAAAGCAGAATCAGTCAATGAATTACTAAAAATAAAATCATCTGGAAATGTCTGCAATCGTGCTGCTTCTCTTATCGAAATTGCTCTATCTTGACTATAATGTCCATATCTTCCCTTAGAATAACAAAGGCAACCACCTGTAATCGTAGGAGATGGCTTATCTGGGTCCATTATTCCATACACGTCCTTATGACCATTAAACACATTTCCTTTACTGTCTTTCTTTTTATGACATTCTAATACCAACTCATCCGGGAGACCAGTTCTCGTTCCTCCATGTTTTCGTATTTCTTTTATCCTTTTTAGATTAATATCTGAAAGAGAAGCACATTTGTGATTATGAATATTAACATTACCTTGATAAAGTTCCCCTGCTTTAATGGGCGGTAAATCACCAATTGCATCTCTCACTGTTTTCCATGATTTTAATCCATCTGTACCATTTTTATTATGTGTTGCTATTGGCAATGCAAAGACAAAACCATATGTTTTTAACTCATTATTAATATCTTTCCTAACTGCATGTAGAACATACCTTCTCCTTGCTTGTGGAACACCATAATTTGCTGCATTTAAAATTTCATCATACACATCATATTTTTCTTTCAATCTATTTAAAAATTCCGTTAAAATTTTACCATTTATTTCTGACTTTATTCCTGGAACATTCTCCATCAATATAAATGGGGGCAAAATTTCCTCAATAATACGTAAGAATTCAAATAATAACTTTTTTCTTTCTTCCTCTGTTTTGTTTTTATTAAGTGGATTTTGTCTCGAAAAATTCTGGCAAGGCGGACATCCTGCAAACAAATAAATATCATCCTTTTTTATTTTTGCAACTTTCAATATTTTTTCGCCACTCAACTTACAAATATCCTCATTTAATACATTCACTTTGCTTAATGGCTCATAATTCAGATATGTATCTACAGCATGCTTTTCAATTTCGACTGCTGACTTTATTTTAAATCCAGCTAAAGAAAGCCCACAAGAAACTCCACCACATCCAGAGAAAATATCTATTGCTTCATATTTTATTCTCATATCTATAATTCATCCTCTTCAAATGCTGCAATAACTCGTTCTCCTACAGGAGTATTAATAACTGGAGGTAGCTCTTTTCGCTTAAACTCCTCTCTTTCCTGCCTACACAGAGCCCGATAGTCACATTCTGTACAATTTGCAGAACACGCTCTCATCGGGAAATCTTCCTGCAAAATACCTTTTACTGCCCATTCAATCGCACTAATTGCATTTTTAACTGATAATTCATCAACTGGAACTTTCACTCTATTATTATCCTTTAATGTATGGACATATCCTGTCTCCGCATTCTCTCCTATTACTTCTTTTGCAGCTCTTGAATACAGTTGCACTTGAAGCGACATTTCTCGCCAATCAAATTCTTCCAATTTATCTGACATTTCCATTGACTTAAAATCGATTACTTCTGCTGCATCAATGTTTTGAGCTTCATCCTCTTTCAACAACAAATCAATAGAACCTGTAATCAACGCCTCATCTACCAACAATTCAAATCGTGCCTCATCTTGACGAATCCGGCAAAAATCATCTGAATATGTATTCACGTATTTTTTCATAATTTCATGAACAAGCATCTTAGCCCGTTCATAAGAACCCGGTCTATTTACCGGATCATTACTTGGAAATACATGCTTAAGCATAAATGTATCTTCAACCATATCAAAGATTTCTTTCTCTGTCGGAATTCTATCCTTATATTTCTGGTGCAATCTTTCCAATATTGTATGTGTAGTTTGTCCAAATCCAAACAATTCAGGAACTGCCGCATTATACCCATATATATTCTGCAATTTATACATGAATGGACATTTAAGATATGATTTAACTGACGAAAAATCTGTTGGCAGTTCATTGTCATCAAATCTTGGGATAGGTTCAATCTTATCAGCTAACTCATCTATAGTCATATCTTTTCTCATATCAGGGTGATTCAATTCTGCGGTAAAAACAGATGGTTTCTTCTTGTTTTTTAATCCAGGATGAATTTCACTTCCTGTCAAATACAGCAAACGCTCTGCTCTAGTAATAGCTGTATAAAACAACCTGGCTTCATCCTCTAGTCTATTGCCATATGCACCTCTATCTATTGCATTTCCCATCAATTCTTCTGGCAAAATTCCACTGTACTGTCCTTTTTTACCAGGAAAACGTTGATTAACCAAATCCACCACAAACACAACAGGATATTCAAGTCCTTTAACTTTATGTATGGTAGATACATTAACCGCATCAACCTTTGAAATGTAGTCTACAGAATCTAATTCATAATTCTGCGCTATATTCTGCAGAAAGTTAAGCATTTCTCTATATCTCCATTCAGAATCGATACTTACATATGTTTGTTCCACATCCTTAATTATATCACTAAATAATCCCAAATCTCTTAAAGCTGTTTCATCTCTAACCATTCGTAAATTAAGCGCATCGACTAGTTGATGTAAAAAATTCTGCGGGTATACTTTTCTTCTTGCCGATGTTGCTGGTGTATATATGTTCGAATACCATTCCTGCAAAACATTAAAGTACTTATTCTTATCCGCATCTGGAAAAATAGGCAAGACTGATTCCACAAAGCATTTCTCCGCATCAGTTCGATTTACTCCCGTTCCATCTCTCAGTAACTCCATTATTTCCAATATACATTGTGCATATGGTCTATCAAAAATTCCGCCTTCTCCAGAAGTTTTCACAGGTATATCCAGTTCCCTCATTGCATTTACAAACTGAACATCCTTATTCTCGTCTTTTTGTGAGCGAATGCTCCTAATAAGTACTGCAAAATCACTATAAGTAAGTCCTCTTCTGCTTTTTTCTGTTCCATCCGAATTATATTCAATATATGTTGTGCCAATTAGTGACTTAATTCGCTGTGCAACCCATTTAGCTTCATCTTCCCTGGCCTGAAACCACAAGTTCCGCAAATCCTGAATATTACCATTCTGATGGTATTTTATCTCTTTAGGTAATCTTTCAAACGGAATTGTTTTTTGAACAAAACTATTTGCAGTCTCTACTATGGCTTTTGTACTTCTAAAATTGACCAACAACTTATGTATTTTAACATCTTTATATCTATCCTTAAAAGTCAAAATATTCTGTACATTTGCACCTCTCCAGCCATATATTGACTGATCATCATCCCCCACCACAAATAACATATCTAAAAATTCAGATAGTGTTTTTATAAACTCTTCCTGAATAGGATTAATATCTTGATATTCATCAACAAAAAGATACTTAAACTTCTCAATATATGACCCTTCCTTTTTTTCTATCTTTTTTAATTCCTGAACTGCAAGATATATTGCAAAAGAAAAATCCATGTAACCATCTGCACTCATTGAATCAGAAAGACATGACAGACTATTAAACAATTCCGTATCATATTTCTCAATGTCTTTCAGATCTATATTTTCATTATGCATTGTTTGCCATGCATCTGTAAATTCTTTGATTCGATTAAAATAGCCCTTTCCATTCTTCAATCCCAACTTATACTGTCTCGACATTACATATAACACCAAACGGTTCTGATCCAAAATATCAAACTGACGATACTTTGCGTTAATGTCTCCAAGCAGTTTCTGGCAAAACGCATCTAATGTTCCAATAAACATAGCACCTACAATATTTTCAGATAATCCAAACTTTCGCAATGCTTCCGCAACTCTACGTTTGATAGATTCTGCTGCTTTTTCTGTAAATGTAAACGCAATAATACTTTCTGGTTCCTCACCCTGGGATATCAAATACGCTATTTTGTATGCCAAAGTTCTTGATTTCCCGGAACCTGCGCAAGCCAGACATAATATGTTTCTTGAATCGTCAATTACCGCCGCATACTGTTCATCTGTTAAATTTGAATGTAAAATTTCTTCTGTAGTCATAAGTTATTTTCTCCCTTCTCCACTGCTTATTACTTCTACACATCATTGCTATCATACATAACCATATCAAAAATTGTCTCTTCCACAACCTTCACACACTCATCCGTATGTTTCTTTATATCTTCACCCCAGAACCGGATTACTGTCCAGCCCTCAAAATCCAGCTTTTTATTTATTTCATCATCCCGCTCTATGTTACGGGAAATTTTATTAATCCAAAACTCACTGTTGTTGCTCTTTTCCAGTCTCTTCTTTAAAGTATCCCAATCTTTCCCATGAAAGAATTCTCCATCACAGAAAATGGCAATCTTATACTTTGTCAATACAATATCCGGACTACCTGGCAATTTTTTATAATTCTTACGATACCGGTATCCTTTGCTCCATAAAGCCTTTCTCAATATAACTTCTATTTTGGTATCCTTTCCATGAATATTTTTCATATTCTTATGCCGCTGTTCTTTTGTTAAAACATCTGCCACAAAATCACCTCAACAATCAGTTTTCAATCAACTTTGCCAGTTTTTCTATCTCTTTCATTTCCTGTCTGACATTTATACTCATAAGAGTCTTTACATCAATAAGAATCCCTTGAATTTTCTGATATTCCTCAGTATTATCTTTCCAGTTACTTACTGCTTCACCCACTTTGAGCATATTTGCATTATCTGGATACTTACTTTTTAACGAATCAAAAGGCATAAGAAAAGCATTATATACTTTCATATTTTCTCCATGCTTTTTCTTGAATTTATCCTCTTTTGCTATATATTCACCATATGTAATCTGTTTGTTTATTGATGTAGATTCTGGCAGATCCCAGGTCTTTCCTGTTACTCCATATTTATAATATTTTGCATCAAGTACATATACATCTGTTCCATACAACATAACCGTATCTGGTTCAAGTGAAGCATTATCATATTTACTTCCATTAACATACCACGTTGTTTTGGGGAAATAATCTGCCTTGTTTTCAACGCCAAATACCTTATCAATCATTTTCTCCCATATATATTCAAAACGATATGTTCCATATCTGTAATTTTTATCAGAATCTTTATCTCCTTCAAAATCAATAATTGCAAGCATATGCCGGAATAGCATCCTGTTTTTATCATTAAATGTATTGGCAATTTTATCTTTAAGAACAGAACGGAATAACCTTTCCTGTTTAACAATTACTGGTTTCTTCGGCATCATTTCCGTATAGAGCCAGCCTATCCGTTCAAAGCTTTCATATACACAATACTCATGTATTAATGTAATCAGTTCATTCTCTTTTACACTATTCTTCTTTGTAACGAAATCAAGATAAAACACGTCCATATCCTGTACATATGGTTTCTGGGTTTTTATTGTCCTGTTCCAATTGATCTTTCCCGATTTAGCAACTTTATATAAAACTTCCTGCTCCTTATAATAACCTCGTACAAAAAAATCCTTTATAAGATACATATATGACTGCAATGGAAATTCTACTTCATCAAAAGCATTACCTTGCTTAAGAATTTCTGACTCTTTTCGTTCTGTGTTAGCTGAAAGTGTTGTAAGTAAGAGCATTATATCCTTGCGAAGCTCATTGTCATCTTCAGATATATGATATCCAAGCGGAAAATTGATACTTATGTCACCATCATTACATCTTAACCCTACAAATGTATCCATTTCACGATTAGAATTCACTCTGCATTTACTTCGAATATCAACTTTCCTCAAAAAATCACCACCTAGTTTTCATTATTATCTGTATTCTTTTGTTGCATTTTTGAAAGCATTTTCTCATAAACGCTCATTCTCAATACCGCTGCCAGTCTATCTGATGTTGCAGTCTCATATGTAATAACCACATCTTCAAGAGACTTACAATTTTCATTAAATATAGCTGTCTTGTCCATTTTAAAAGCATCATCCCATAAATATTTAAGTACCTTTTCAGAAAATCTGCCCGCCTCCAGCTCTTTCTTTCTAGCAAAATATGTTCCAAGCCGCTTATCCTCAGAGCTTGCCATATCAACATTGATATCAATGACCATATCATTGATTACTGTAGCAAATGCTCCCCAGCTTACTTTTGTACCCGCAATTATATCTTTTGAATGTTCAGACTTATCAAAATTATTCTCTATCTGTCTCATATTCCACCTACGCTGAAAAGCAGTGTCCAATGTAAATACATTCTGATCTGCTGTATTCATCGTAGCCAGAACATACATATTTGATGGTATTCTTACCTGATGTTTTTCATCCCCGTAGACTTCCTTTGCAACCTCATAATTTGAAATTCCATATTCACTTTCGCCCACTTCTTCAAGAGGAAAATCCTCTTCATCTTTTCTGTCAAGCAACTGGAATACCTCTCCAAATATTGCAGGAGCATTACCTCTGTTTAATTCTTCTATGACAAGATAATAGTAGTTACCCGGATCATTTTGTGCCTTCTTAAGCAACTTAGTATATGGTCCAGGAGTAAATACATATTTCAGCTTATCGTTACCATCTCTATCCTTTTCCACTCTCGGTAATATTTGTCCCACAAAATCTGAATATGTATAATCCGGATGAAAAACCACTCTCTCCATGTATTTTTCATCATCGCAATATTTTGTCTTTATTTCATGACTTTTTCCAGCACCTGGAACGCCATAAAGAAGAATATTTTCTGCTCCTGTTTTACGCTTAACAGATTCTTTATTTTCTTCCAGTACATTATCACCACCAGAAATAGAGATTCCGTATGTATTTTTATTGAGACACCTATATATATTCAAAGCCTTCTGTAATTCTGTGGAGTATGACCCATTCAATCCTGCTGCTTTGATAATATCTGGAGCCTTGAATTCATTTTCGATTATATTTCTGCCATATTTTATTCCAAAAATATGTATAGATGCTACCTGCATTTTATCTTCTGCATTGCCATACATTTCTTTAAGAATAGTCCCCAATTCATCAACTGTGAATTTCTTGTTTTCTATTTCTGCATTTTTAATTTCAATAAGTTCCTTTATATCTACTTTTGTATTTGTCGGCAGCTTATAAAATTTATTATTAAGTGCTGAAATATTATACTCTCCACGAGTTTCATCATTGGCTTTAATGCCTATACAATCATAAACCAGCTTTTCTTTATGCTTCAAAATCACCAGATAATCTCCTGTATGCAATAATCTTCTGAAGCTGACAAATGCCGGATCATCTATTGTAGTCAATGACAGCTGTACCTGATCTGCCTGCTCTTTTCTTCTACTTCTCACTATACTCGCACGCACACATCTGCTTTTTTCATTACCAAAGCTGATACCACTCTCTTCACCATCCGCAAGATACATGACATTATCCTTGTAAATATAAAGAGGTATCTGTGTTATGAAATATTTTTTTAGCTGCTCATCCCTGTCATTATAATCACACTTAAAATAGCCATCTGCCATAAGGTAAGGGAACATATTCATCTGTTCTCCTGATATTGCTATATGGGTCTGATTCGTTGTTCTGCCTTCATCCAATGTATTAGATGCTTCCAGTCTTTTTACTATTATTCCATCATATTCATTTGCTGAACTCTCTGGAACTATGTTCTTTATTATCTCTATTGCCTCTGTAAACTCCATCAGTCATTACCACCTTTCATATAGCTTTTTATCACATGTGCTATCGCTCTTCCCAGAAGTGGGGGAACAGAATTTCCTATCTGCATATAAGTCTTTGTATATGCACCTCTGAAAAAATAATCATCAGGATAAGACTGCACCCTTGCTGCCTCCCTTGGTGTGAGTCCTCTTGCCTGTGTTGGATGAATATACATATTACAATCGAACTTCATATGTGCGGTTATTGTTTTGCAAACCTTGTCATTTTCAAGTTTAAAATATTTATCTTTAAAAATACCATTTCTTCTGGCATATGGCATAATATCTGCAATTTTTGGATCATCTGAGCGGTCTCCCGGCTCCATGCGGCCATAAATTTCTATATCACGATCATTATTATATCTCGCTTTATGATTTGATACTACATTAACCACCTTATCCTGATTAATATATGAAATATAATCATTGGTTTCTGTAATATTATTTTTTTCTATTTTGTATCCGCTCTCTATTGAACCACTTTCTGTAGAATTTTTTACTCTTGAAGCCTCCAGTTCCCTAAGTGCAAATAGCGCGTCTCCAAGATTATGTTCTGGTATATTTTCACTTAGTGCAAATATTTCATTAAAAATTTGTTCGTTATCTACTCCCATGCAATTTCCTATATATATAAGTCTTTCCCTGTTCTGTGGAACCCCAAAATTCTTGGCATTTAATATATGGCATTCTACCGAATATCCGATGGCACGAAAATCTTCTTTTACCTGTTCAGCTACAGATAACATTCCTTTAACATTTTCCATAACAAAGAATTTAGGGTGTACTTTTTTTACAACTTCAACATAGCTCTTATACAGATGATTTCTAGGATCATCTATCAATCTCTGTCTGTTAGCCATACTAAATCCCTGACATGGTGGTCCACCAACAACAATATCAACGTTCCTGCCTGCCAGTAGCTCATCAAGATTTTTTACCACATCTTTTATATCACCTAGCACTATGTGATCTCTTGGTGTCTCCGGATGATTGTGAGCATATGTGTCCACACAACAGTCCTGTATATCATTTGCCAGACTTGTCACAAATCCTTCCTGTGTAAAACCTAATGACAAGCCACCAGCCCCGCAAAACAGATCTAACATCTTTAACGAATCATCACTTACATTTTTTCTGGCATTTTCAATATATGTATTACAATATTTACTTACAGGACACTCATAGCATTCCTGTTCTTTTTCATTGCATATAAAAGCCAGTCTTCTAAATGCTTCCATAAGTTCCGAATCATTATCCACATCAGTCTTATATAGATCTGCCCTGTCATTAAGGAATTTCTCTGTTACAGGCTTTGTAACTCTTTTTAGGCAGACATCTACATGATTATTCTCCTTATCGCCCAATCCAGCCTTTATAAAAGATATAAATTCACCTTTATCATTTTTGTATTCCATATCAGTCTTTCCACTCTCCAAGATTTATTAATGTTGCCTTTACCGATTGGGCAACAGCTTTTGATACATTAACTGTAACTGCATTTCCAAACTGTTTATATGCCTGACTGTCAGATACCGGGATTACGAATGAATCCTGAAATCCCTGCAATCTTGCACACTCACGCGGAGTAAGTCTTCTTACCCTTCCATTCTGGGTTACATAGTTATCCTGGCATGCTCTGTGCATCTTCGCCATAGTTGCACACAAAGGTCTTGCAATCTTCAGATCTATTTCCGATTTTGCCTTATATCCACCAGTTCCATCTGATAATATTGTAGGCAATATTCTATCTGACAGGAAATATTTATCATCAACTTCTGGTTCCAGTAAATCCTGCAATGTTTTATTAAGTTTTTTCTTTTCTGGAAATTCAAATCTTGCATTCTGATTATCAAAACATACAATATATGTTCTGTTTCGTGTCTGAGGTACTCCATAATCAGCTGAATTTAATATGTCACAGAACACATTATATCCAAGCACATCATGTAATATTCTGTATATTTCTTTATATGTTTCTCCATTATTATGTGTTCTCAAGGACCTTACATTTTCAAGAATAATTGCCTTCGGTTTCTTTCCTTTTTTTATTTTATCATCCACAATCTCTGCTATTCTGAAAAACAATGTTCCTCTTGCATCTTCAAACCCTTTTTGCTGCCCCATCATACTAAACGGCTGGCACGGAAAACCACCTATCAGTATATCGCAGTCTGGTATCTCCTCTAATGGAATTTCATTTATATCTCCAAGAACAATATGTTCTCCAAAATTAGCCTTATATGTCTGCACAGCATATTTATCAAAATCATTTGCCCATATTATATCATAGCCTGTATCTACAAACCCTTTATCAAGTCCACCAAGCCCACTGAAGAATGAAACTACTTTCATTTATTTTTCCTCCTCAAGCTTATTATTTTTTATGTAATCTCTGATCCACAATCCAATTTCCACAGAGGCAGTTTTCCCTTCATTACGCAATAATGTCATAAATTCATCTTTTACTGCCGGTTCAATTGAAATTTCTATTTTTGCAGTTTTTATTCTACCTGCCGGTCTTCCACAATTACTTTTCTTTTTATTAGTCATTGCATTCTCCTCCGTTTAATAAACATATTATATAATGTTTTTATCAGGGTGTAAATACATTCTTTATTAAAATTTATATATACACTTTCTTTTCTGCTTGATATAATAAATATAAATCTACAGAAGGGAATACAATTACATGTACAGACAAATCATTGATACATTAAACCAATTTCTAAATTACATACATATCCCTGGCACACCACTTAATCCAGATGCTTTTCAAGGAATATTGGTAAAGAAACTTTCAAACCAGAATATTATAAAAGATAAGCGAAGAATTAATGCCGGGGATACTTCTTCAACGGTAAACCAGACACATATTGATGTTACTGGTAAACAAGGCATGTTATTTTTCTTTGAAGAACTGAATAATGCAACAACCTCCGTACAAAGCATTGATATTGATATATACGATAACAATTTCAGATACCTTCATGAAATCGACCAGCCCTCTGGCAGGATGGATTTAAACGGAAACACTTACTATGTACGTTCCAATATCAATCTGCCACAATATTTAACAGATTTCAATTTTGCTCTTCACAGTTCTGCATATAAAAAATATGGTCATACTGGTGACCAGGTACAAATAAACATCCCAGATTCTGAAGAGGCTTTTACCCAGCTTCAGAGATTTGCATTCCAGGATGATGCTCTTGTTATGCTAAGATATGATTACTTGAGATATGTTGCTATTCTCATTCCGTGTGAATTATGTAACAACCTGTACTCTATTACAAACACACATGGTACCCATAATGTAAATTATGTAGCAATGAATCCTTCATATAACCCAGTATTAGCACATCAGATCCAGTATAATATTATTTCAAATGATGTAAGTTGCGATGATGTTGAAGCCATGACTTTGCAACGCACTCTAAATAATAACCCATGTGCCGGTACAGATGTTGAAAAGATTGTAAAAACCCGTGTTTCGCAAGGCTCTTTCCGCAGACTGTTACTTCTTGAACGTCATCACTGTAATCTTTGCGATATTTCCACCACATCTGTATTACGCGCAAGCCATATTAAAGAATGGGCTGAATCCTCCAAAGAAGAACGTATAGATGCAAACAATGGTTTGCTTTTATGTGCTAATCACGATGCCCTATTCGACAGACATCTAATATCTTTTGAACCTAATACAGGAAATATCTGCATTTCAGCATCAATTGACGATGATCAGCGAAATGCCTTAAATCTTTCTAAATCCGCCAGAATTTCTATGAATGATCGAATGAAGGCATACATGCAGATACACTACAAAAAATTTATTGAAAAAGAAAATCAGTAATTTTCCAATTGCGAGATGTACCTACATACATCTCGCAATGTTTTATCTCCGCATATCCCATATCTTGTCTTTTGCTTTTTCTGTATTAGTATCTCTACTAACTCTCTCATCATAAATCCTCTGAAACTCCTCATAAAGCTCATCTCCATCCAGTTTTATCCCCAGCCTTTTCATTACATCTGAGAACAGTCTTATGCTTCCACTCACATCAGCTATATCAAATCGAAATACATCTGCCTTAACAGAATCACTGACATTCTCATGACCACCAAGCTCTAATATTCTACTAACAATCCAGCCAGCTTTGTCCACAGATTCATTCTCTCTAGTTTCCACATATTCACTTTTATCTGTTACATCAGTTATACTTTCGTCCATTCTTGCCAAATTCACATCAGCCAAATCAAGAATCTCTGGTGTTCCTATGCCATCTAAATCAGTCTGTTGTTTTCTAACTCCATCAGTTGGCTCTTTCTGTCTGCCTATTTCATTCTGATTATTGTCTGGATTTATTACCACAACATTCGTCCCCGGCTCAACAGCCACATCTTTCTCTGACACAGCCTCCTTTTCCATCCCCGGTATCTCAACATCCCTGTCTGCAACGATTTCTTCTTTCCCAGACACCGCATAATAAGCCGTATACAAATCTTCTTTTATAATGTCATCAGCAAGCTGTATCTGCCTCTTAATTTCCCTTTTCTCCTGCTTAAGCTCATCCAGTTCTTCCTGCACTTCCATATGCCATATCTGATATTCCCGGTACTGCTCTTCATTCTTTATACTGCGTTTCCGGCTAGAGCTTTCTCTGTATATCTCCTTCTGTCTGTCCTCAATCTGCTGAATCCTATCTTCTTTCTCACTTATGAAATCCACAAGCTCCACAATACTTTTGATGTCATTATTCACAAGCAGCAGATATTCATCTTGTAACTGATGAAACCTCTTCAAATCCTCTGCATACTTTGCTCCACCAACTACAAAACGCTTCTGTTCTACACCCCTTAATCTGTATAGCTTTGCATAAAACTTCTTCTGGAATGGTGACAGCTTCGCCCTGTGCAGTCCCCTGATATCCGACGAATAAAAGTAAGGTTTTGCCATCCATGGCATATCCACATAATGCCGTAACATATCTTCAGAAAACATCTCGTCCAGCTTTGCCAGTTTATGATAATACCGAAATCCCGGTGCCTGCACCTCCATCCATGCGTCTTTCTTAAATACATATCCAAGTCTTTTCATCAGATATTTAAAATGCTCCACATTTCCGGCTG
>OKTI01000379.1_pt1 | contig 28414 bp, 20 predicted proteins | sample 1606071 | NCBI WGS metagenome assembly OKTI01 (sample SAMEA3879500, study PRJEB24766) | human gut metagenome | biome: human-associated habitat; feature: feces | place: USA | collected 1985/1987
CTCAATTTTTAATTTACTGCCACTTCCACACCATCGGCCAAACGGGTCTGACCGGCGACCACCACCTGCGAATTATCCTCCACCCCGGAAATCAATTCATATTCGGTTCCCATCCGACGTCCCAATTCTACTTTATTATAGGAAACCTTACCGTCTTTGTAGACATATACATAACGATCGCCCGAACCAGCACGTTTCACAATAGCCTGATCAGGAACTACCACATGCCGCAATGTACCAAAACTCACAGTCACACGGCCAAACATTCCCGGACGTATACGCTGATGGGTATTAGCCAATTTTACCTCTACAGGAAAAGTATGAGTAGTAGCATCAATAGTAGGATAAACCAAACTAACTTTTCCTTCGAATTCCTCATCACCATACACATCAAATTTCACCTTTACGGTCATACCTTTAGTTACTTTCGGGAAATAAGGTTCGGATACATTAATCAACAGTTTAACCGGAGTGATCTGTTCTATGACCAACACAGGAGTGGAGGCGGAAGAATATAAGTCACCGTTATCAAAATTACGCGCTGTAACCACTCCATTAATAGGACTTAATAACTGCGTATTCTCCAACAAATTATTATAGGAAGTACGACGTACATCTAAAGTTGTTTTCGCTGCATCCCATTCAGATTTGGAAGCTCCACCCACTTTGTACAGTTCATCCATACGTCTGAATTCCGTTTCTTCATTTTCTAACTGCAATTTCATTTGTTTCAGATTTGCCGCATCCATCTGTACTAATTTCTGTCCCTTGGATACATGATCTCCCACTTCAACAAAAATACGGTCTATACGCCCGGGAGAGGTCGGAGCTATATTATTTTTCGCTTCCGCTTCAACAGTGGCAGTATATTCCTCTATCTGATCTACATCGCGGGAAGTTACGGAAGCAAGCCGCACTACCGGTTTGTCCTCCATAGCGGTATCAGCAGCTTCCTTACTCTCCGTTCCACCTGAACATGCACTCAGCATAGTTACCACCAGCAAAGCTGCGAATTGAAAATATTTTCTCATACTGTTATCTTTATGTTAATGTGTTATTGTTCCGTTACTTCATCAATGCCTAAGACTAAGTCCAAATCAGCTTTAGCTACCAGATAGTCATAGATGGACTGGTTATAAGTCAGTTGGGCCTCCGTTAAAGCTACTTCCGAACTATTCAATTCCAAGATAGTTCCTTTTCCTACCTCATATCTTTTTTCGGCAATAGTACGCCCCTTCTCCGCCTGAAATACAGCTTCTTTATTACTTACCACCTGTTCCGTACTAGCAGCCATATTATCCAAGTAACTGGTAGCTTGCATAGTGAGCTGCCGCTCTGTATTGATACGGTTCTCTTCCAGTTGCTTCATCTGGATACGGGTCTGTTTCAATTGAGTAAAATTACTTCCTTTGAATAAAGGAATACTTAGATTCAGACCGATAGTAGAATAGGGCCTCCAATCGTATTCCTTGAACTTGAAATTATCATTCATTGAAGTATACATATATTGGAAACTAGCAGAAAGGGTCGGCATAAAATTGGTATACTGCAACTTCAGCGTCTGCTTTAATTGCAATGCATTCAGTTCCAATTGTTTCAACGTACTGTTATTTATCAAATTGTCTGGGCGAGGCATTGCCTGACGAGTAAACATAGACATTTCGTAATCCTTCAGGTTGCCTTCAACCGCTACCTTTACATCAGACTCCATTCCCATCAAGACCTTCAACTGCAGATTTGCCAAATTCACTCCGTTACGGGCAGACACCACGGTAGGTTTCAAGCTGCGCATCTGCACATCCGCACTAATCTTATCATATTCACTGACAGTTCCCTGTTCATATTTAGCTTTCACCACATTATAATTATCTTCACTCTGCTTATAACTTTTGAGCAGCACTTCATAACTGTCTTGTGCCAAAAGCAACTGAAAAAAGGCTTTGGTTACTTGATTTACCATATCCAGACGTGAAGCACGTGATTTCTCTACAGCCAAGTTCACATCCGTACTTGTCAAACTTATACTTTTGTAAAGAGCCGGAGCAAAGACAGGCAGACTGACAGACAGACCACCACTATAAGTATTATCTGTACCGACTTCAATCACCTCTCCCATCATGGCAAATGACTGCTTTTTTATGGCTCGTGAATAACTGCCCACCAAACTGGCTTCTGGGAAAAGACCGGCATAAGCTTCCCGGCGGGCTTCTTTCTTTAACAGGATTTCCTGACCGGCGACTTTAATGGTGGGATTGTCGCTCAATGCTATCCGGACTGCGTCCTGTAAGGTAATCCTCAATGTGTCTTGTGCTTGTGCACTTTGTATTGCTACATAAAGCAGCAAAAACAAGGTTAACGTAGGTTTGCAATAAAATTTCATTAACTATTACTCTTTATTTAGTGACTTATTTAGTTTCTAACCATACTTATTATGTTCGTTTCCTTTTAAATTCAATAAAAAATCATCCACAATCTTCAACCCCTTTTCAGTGGAAATGCCACGCATATGCATAAATACAACTGTTTCATAAATTTCACCAAGCGAATAGGACTTGCATATTTCCGAATGCAATAACAAGTCCATCTGCTCACATACCATGGCGCGTACAATATTATAATTTACATCATTTCTAAAAATGCCTTGTTCCACTCCTTTGCGATAAAATTCCATAGCCGAATCTAAATTCTCCTTCCGGCTTTCATCAATGTAACGCATTACCTTGGGATATTTCTCAATATCCTCAAAGAATTTCCTGTTTGTATTCTGAAAATCCTGAGCACTTCTTTGAAAAAACTTCAAGAGGACTTCCAAAACATTTTCTGCTTTGGAAGCCACTTGAGTCATATATTCCTGCATCTCCTCCCGATGTAGTTTCATAACATCAAGTAATAAATCCTCTTTGTCATGGAACAATTCATAAAGCGTGCGTTTAGATATAGATAATCCGGTAGCAATATCATCCATTCTCACTGTTTTGACACCTTTCTGTGCAAATGCTTTCGCTGCCGCCAAAACAATGTGTTCCTTCACTACCGTTTTATCCGTTCTTTTTTTCCTGACGCTGTTCATTCTTAACATAAAGGGAAACAAAGATACACTTATTTTATAATACCCAACTTAGAATTTCTGACAAACTCTATCAAATGTGCAATTTCAGGACTAAACGGAACCTGTTCTTCAATACGACGCAATGCATCCTCTGTAGATGTATTCACTTTATACAATATACGGAAAGCATGCGCTATATGTTTAATAACCGTTTCCGAGAAACCTTCATGTTGCAACACGGTGGTATTGATGCTATAAAAAGCCGTAGGCTCATGGGCAGCTACACAATAAGGAGGAATATCCTTGGTAAAACGACACCCACCCTGTACGGCAGCATAAGCCCCCAAGCGAGTCTTTCCCTGCATCAATACATTGGAAGTAAGAATAGCATAATCCTCGACTACACAACAACCTGACACCTGCGAACCGTTACCAATAATACAGTTGTTACCGATGGTCACATCATGTGAGATACGTGCTCCCTGCATAATAAAGTTACCGCTTCCTACCACAGTCTCATCTCCGGCGAAAGTAGCGCGAATAATTACCGCATTCTCACGGATTGTATTATTATTACCTATACGGGCGATGGTATCATCACCCGTATATTTAAAATCTTGCGGAGTAGCAGCAATTACAGCTCCGTTATAAATGGTATTTCCGTTACCGATGCGTGCGCCGCTCATAATGCTGGCGTTGGGCATGATTACATTATCATCACCTATCTCCACATTCTTATCAATGTAGGCAAACGGGTGAATAGTTACGTTTTTCCCGATTTTTGCTGACGGGTCTACATAAGCTAACGGACTAATCATATTCATATTATTTTTAAGGTTAATTATTCACGTCCACCGCCCAATGCGCTGTACAGATTGATAACAGCCTGCATACGCTGGAAAGTATCGGATACTTCGTTCAACTGTGCACTCAGCAATGACTGTTGTGCAGTAATGATTTCCAGATAAGTGGCCTTTCCCGCCTGAAACAAATCATTGTTCATCTCCACCGCTTTTTGCATTTCGGAAACCTGTGCCTGGTGCTCACTCAACTTTTTGTCTGCCGTATCATACAGGAACAAAGCATCACTTACTTCCTTACCAGCTTCCAGAATAGTCTGCTGATAATTCATCTTGGCAATCTGTTCTTCCGCTTTCGATACTTTTAAATTGGCTATCAATTTTCCACGCTGGAAAATGGGCTGAGTCAATGAGCCGATAGCATTCCAAAGCATAACAGCAGGATTAGAAATCACTGTACCATTGGAACCATTAGTCCATCCCAAAGTACCTGTAATATTGACACTGGGATAAAAAGCGGAACGCGCCTGATTGGTAGTATAATAAGCGCTAGCTAATGCCAATTCTGCCGCTTTTACATCGGGACGGTTCTCAAGCAACTGTAAAGGAACTCCCACAGCCAAATCTGCAGGCATCACTTGTTCTTCTAATGTTCCACGATCTATATTCTGGGGAGCCTTTGCCAACAATACGGAAATAGAATTCTCAGTTTCGCGCACCTGACGTTTCAAGTCAGCCAATGAAGCCTCCGTCTGATGATAAGTCCCCTTGCTCTGTGCCACAGCAGCTTCGGTAGTCATACCGGCTTCCTTCATTGCTTCCATAGTGCGCACTGTTTCTTTCATTAACGCCACATTCTGCTCGGTCACACTGACTTGACGGTCGAGCATCAATAAAGAATAATAAGCATTGGCTATACCACCAATCAACTGTGAACGCACTGCCTGCTGATAGGCCTTACTTTGCAAATAAGATGCTTTCTGGCCACGATGGGCATTCAGCAATTTGCCGAACAAATCAACTTCCCAACTTGCAGAAGCAGGTAAAGTATAGTTCTTTACAGGAGTACTTTTGTCCACACTAGTCAACGAACCTTGTGGGGCAAGGGCCAAAGAAGGGAGATAAGACAAGCGAGCTGATGTCAATAACGCCTTCGCCTCCTTCACACGCAGGATAGCAGCCTGCATATCTACATTGTTTGCCAATCCCTCTTCAATCAGCATCTGCAATTTCGGATCACGGAAAATTTCCTTCCATGACAAGTTACCCATATTGGTTGTATCGTTAGCAGCCAATGTATCGTTGGCGGCAACCGGGTCACGATAGATGCCTGTGGCATCTATCGACTCGGGGCGATCGTATGATTTATAGATGTGGCAACCGCTTAATAAAAACGTCGCGCAACATAATCCTATTATCTTTTTCATTGTTCTTCTGTTCATTTACGGGTGTATTGTTCAATTTCGGGTTCAACCTCTGTATTGTCCACACTTTCCCACTCAATCGGTTTGAATTTCTCTTGTAACCATTGGAATACCACAAACAATACGGGTACGATAAAGATCTGGAAAATCATACCAATCAACATACCACCAATAGCCGAAGCTCCCAAAGTACGGTTACCATGAGCACCAACTCCCATAGCCAACATCAACGGAATCAAACCTACAATCATGGCCAATGAGGTCATTAAGATCGGTCGCAAACGGGCCGCCGCACCCAAGACCGCAGCCCAGGAAATACTCATTCCCTGCTTACGGCGATCCAAAGCAAACTCTACAATAAGAATGGCATTCTTCGCCAACAACCCCATCAACATGATCAATGCAATCTGCATATAAATATCATTTGACATGGTTCCTAAAATCATCTTCAAAGCCGGAATATTTCCCAATGCTGCAAATCCGTTTACAAACAGGAAACTACCCAACAGACCGAACGGTACTGAAAGCAATACGGACAAGGGCAGAATGTAACTTTCATACTGTGCACTTAGCAACAAGTAAACGAATACAAAACACAGAATGAAGATGATACCTGTGGAACTGCCACTGGTAGATGCCTCTTCACGAGCCATACCTCCCAACTCATAACCATAACCGGTAGGCAAATTCTCTTTGGCAACTTCCGCAATAGCCTGCAAAGCCTGTCCGGAAGTATAGCCACTGGCAGGAGCCACCATCACTTTGATAGAAGTATAAAGATTGAAACGGCTGATAACATCCGGTCCATATACTTTCTTGACAGAAACGAACTGGGAAATAGGAGCCATCTCATTCCCATTACGTATCTTGATACTATTCAAAGATTCCAGATTCTTAGTTGCTTCGGGTTCCGCCTGAATCATAACACGATACATCTTACCGAAACGGTTGAAGTTAGAAGCATACAAACCACCGAAATATCCCTGCATGGTAGTTAGAATATCACTGGGGCTGATACCTGCCTTTTTACAAGCAGCAGCATCAATATCCAACATATATTGGGGGAAGTTCGGGTTGAAGGTAGTCTGAGCCGAATTAATTTCGGGACGTGCCTTCAACGCATCCATATAGTCCAAAACGACGTCATAAAAATGATTCAAGTCTCCACCGGTCTTATCCTGCATATTCAACTCGATATCACTGGATGCCGAATAACCCGGAATCATAGGAGGAGCAAAGAACAATACCTGCGCATCCTTGATGATCTTCTGTGCACGCATAAACAACGTACCTACCACAATATCCGAATTCTGCATCATGGAACGTTCTTCCCAATCTTTCAGTTTAATAATGATAGAACCGTAAGAAGGACCCTGACCACCAATAAAACCGAAACCGGAAATCACCGTGCGGGAATCTACAGCCGGTTCGGCAGCCACCAAGCTGTCTACACGGTTTAAGATTTCCATTGCACGTTCCTGTGAAGTACCAGGAGGCAGTGTCACTGCACCCATAATGGTACCGGTATCTTCATTAGGCACCATGCCCGTCGGAGTAACCTTCATAAAGAATACCAACAAAATGATAGAAGCGGTAACCAACCCGAATGACAACCATTTCTTATGGATAAAGAACACTACATGCTTCTTATACTTCTTCAATATAGAATCATAAGCCGCATTAAAGGCTGTATGGAATCGTTCCACACGAGTCATCTTCTTTGTTCCATGTCCTTCATCATGCGGTTTCAAGAAAATAGCGCACAATGCTGGTGACAAAGTCAACGCATTTAAAGCAGAGAAACCTATAGCGATAGCCATAGTGATACCAAACTGACGATAAAACGTACCAGCGGTACCTCCCATGAAACTTACCGGAATGAACACAGACATCATGACTAATGTAATAGAAACGATAGCGCCACCCAATTCGCTCATGGCATCAATAGAAGCCTCACGGGAAGACTTATATCCCTGATCCAACTTGGCATGAACCCCCTCGACGACGACAATGGCATCATCGACCACAATCGCAATGGCAAGCACCATCGCCGAAAGAGTCAGCAGGTTCACACTGAAACCAATCAGTTTCAGCACAAAGAAAGTAGCCACCAGCGCCACTGGAATGGCAATAGCCGGAATCAGTGTTGAACGCATATCCTGCAAGAAGATATATACCACAATAAACACCAAAATAAATGCTTCAATCAATGTCTTAATTACCTCATGGATAGAAGCGAACAAGAAGTCATTGGCATTTTGGGCAATATTGATATTCAAACCTGTCGGCAGTGATTCCTGTGCCTTTGCAAGCACTTCCTCCAAATTAGAAATAGTTTCGGTAGCATTAGTACCTGCCATCTGATAAACGATACAAGATACAGCCTTGTGGCCATTTACCGTATTATTGAATGTATAAGCCAGACGCCCTAATTCTATATCGGCTACATCTCCCAAACGAAGTACATTACCATCCGGCAAGGCCTTGATAACAATATCTTCAAATTCATTTGTTTGCTGCAAACGTCCTTTATAACGGATCGTATATTGGAAAGTCTGATCACCACGTTCACCGAACTGTCCCGGAGCCGCCTCAATATTCTGTTCGGCCAATGCTGCCGAAACATCAGTAGGAACCAGTTTGTACTGTGCCATCACATCCGGTTTCAACCAGATACGCATAGAATAATCCTGTCCCAACACATTAGCGTCACCTACCCCCTTTACACGCTTGATTTCAGGAATCAAGTTAATATTAGCATAGTTTTCAATGAACTCGATATTATACGAGTCGGTTTCATCATACAATGAAAAGACCATCAACATGGAGTTCTGGCGTTTCTGAGTAGTCACACCCACTTTGGTTACTTCAGCAGGCAACAATCCTTGTGCCATAGAAACACGGTTCTGCACATTAACAGCCGCCATATCCGGATCTGTTCCCTGATTAAAGTAAACGTTAATATCGGCAGCACCGTTATTGGATGCTGATGACTGGATATACATCATGTTCTCCACGCCGTTTATCTGGTCTTCCAACGGAGCAATGACCGAATTCAATACAGCTGTGGAGTTCGCACCGGTATAGGTGGCACGTACCTGCACCGTAGGAGGTGCAATATCCGGATATTGCGTAACCGGCAATGTAGCAAGTCCGATGATACCCAGAATAACTATCAAGACGGAGATTACCGTTGATAGCACCGGACGGTTAATAAATCTATCTAGTTTCATTCTCTATATACCTTATTTATATAAACGAAGTTAATCTGTTTATTTTTGATTATTTAAAGGCCGTGGCAATATTTCCTTCCTTCTGATCTTTCAGGTGTTGTTGATATTTCGCCTCTTTCTGTTCCGGAGTAATCGGAGTAATTGTTTGTCCGTCCTTCAACGTTTGTACACCTTCAACTACAATTTTATCGCCGGGCTTCAAACCACTGGTAACAATATAATTCTTACCGTCACTCAAATTCGATACCTTGATCTCAGTATGCTTCAATGTATTATCCGACTGAAGCACATAAACAAACTTTTTGTCCTGAATTTCCTGTGTAGCCGACTGAGGAATCAAAATAATATCCTCCATAGTATAAGGGAAAATTACATTAGCCATACCACCACTACGCAATACAAGCTGTTTGTTCGGGAAAACGGCACGCATACTTACCGAACCGGTAGTCTGATCAATAACACCACTTACAGCGTCAATCTTACCTTCTTCAGTATACATCGTACCGTCAGCCAACTCCAATTTCACAGCCGGCATCTTCTCCAGTTGTTCTTTCAGTGTGCCACCGGCTCTTGTTAAACCCAACAACTGCTTTTCAGTCATAGAGAAATACACATACATTTCACCGATTTCACTCACGGTAGTTAACGGTTGTGTAACCGAAGGACTCACCAAACTACCAATACGATACGGGAATGTACCCACCACACCATCTGAAGGACTGGTCACTGTACAGAAACCTAAATTCTGACGAGCGCTGGTCAACTGAGCCTCAGCTTGTGCCAAACTGGCTTTTGCAGAAAGCAATTGGTCTACTGCGCTTTGATACTCAAAATCACTGATAATTTTCTTATCATACAAATTTTTCTTCTGTTGTTCGTTCAAAGTCAGCGTATTGACATTCGATTTTGCCATCTCTACAGCAGCTTTTGCCTGACGTTCGGCAGCCGCATACTGTGTAGGATCGATCTGAAAGAGTGCCTGACCTTTCTTTACCGTTGCACCTTCGTCTACACAAAGCTTTACGATAAAGCCGGAAACCTGAGGACGCACCTCGATATCCTGAACACCTTTGATGGTAGCGGGATAAGAAGTAGACTGCTGGCTGGCTGTAGACTGTACAGCCACGACGGTAAACTCGTCATCACCCAACTTCATACCGCTCTGACCGCCTCCACAACTGCTTAAAACGGCCATTGCCGCCGTAAATATCGCGAGGCGGCTCCATGAAAAACATTTCATACTATTTACTGTCATCTTCATAACTAATATTATTGAACTTTACTTATTTATCGAATTAACAGAGGTTTATAGAAAACTTTTTGAACCCAATTAGTTTTTACTGCCGCAAAATTAGTCATTTTTCCGGCATTTGTTCGCTTAGCCCATTAGCTTTAACTATAAATAACGTGCGCAATAGAAGGATACTGATTATGTAAAATATATTTCACATATATTCAATCTGTTTCCAGATCTAAACAAGTAAACCATACTATAACTCATACATAATACGGACATGAATGAAACTATTTTTTCACTATCTTTGTCCTACAAAACACGAAAGAATGAAATCTGATTTTCACACTGATCAAAACTAATACTTTAAAAATCATCAATTCGACATCATTTTACACTCTTTAGACTTCAAATTATAATTTTATTTGTATTTTTGCCACCAATTTAAAACGACATCTAATTAAAAGAAAAAGATTATGGTCAAGATTACCAAAGAAGCTGCTTTGCTATACCACTCGCAAGGCAAGCCCGGAAAGATTGAAGTTGTACCGACAAAACCGTACAGCACACAAACAGACCTGTCACTGGCTTACTCTCCCGGAGTAGCTAAGCCTTGTCTGGAAATAGAGAAAGACCCACAAACTGCATACGACTATACTGCGAAAGGCAACTTAGTAGCCGTTATTTCTAATGGTACAGCCGTTTTAGGACTAGGCGACATAGGTGCATTGAGCGGAAAGCCTGTCATGGAAGGTAAAGGATTGCTTTTCAAAATCTATGCAGGTATTGATGTTTTTGACATCGAAGTGAATGAGAAAGACCCTGAAAAATTTATTCAGGCAGTAAAGGCCATCGCTCCCACTTTCGGAGGTATCAATCTGGAAGATATCAAGGCTCCCGAATGTTTCGAGATAGAAAACCGGCTGAAAGAAGAACTGGATATCCCAGTAATGCATGATGACCAACACGGTACAGCTATCATTTCATCCGCCGGCTTATTAAATGCATTGGAAGTTGCCGGAAAGAAAATTGAAAATGTAAGAATCGTAGTAAATGGTGCCGGAGCTTCAGCCACTTCCTGTACAAAACTGTACGTAGCATTAGGAGCACGGAAAGAAAACATTTTGATGCTAGACAGCAAAGGCGTGATTACCAGTGACCGTCCTAACTTGACAGAAAGTAAGAAATTTTTTGCTACTGACCGTCGCGATGTACATACATTGGAAGAAGCCATCAAAGGAGCAGATGTATTTTTAGGACTATCAAAAGGTAATGTGCTGACTCAGGATATGGTCCGCAGCATGGCAGATCATCCTATCGTATTCGCATTAGCCAATCCGACTCCGGAAATCTCTTACGAAGACGCCATGGCATCCCGCCCCGATGTACTGATGTCTACCGGACGTTCAGACTATCCTAACCAGATCAATAACGTAATTGGTTTCCCCTATATTTTCCGCGGAGCTTTGGATACTCAGGCCAAAGCTATCAATGAAGAAATGAAGCTGGCTGCCGTGCATGCTATCGCCGATTTGGCAAAACAACCTGTTCCCGACGTAGTGAACGAAGCCTACCATGTGAATAATTTTACTTTCGGTCCTGATTATTTCATCCCGAAACCGGTTGACCCTCGTTTAATTACCGAAGTTTCCATGGCTGTGGCAAAAGCAGCAATGGAATCAGGAGTGGCACGCAAAAACATCACCGACTGGGAAGCCTACAAGACCCGGCTGCGCGAATTGATGGGACAAGAAAGCAAATTAACCCGTCAACTTTACGAAACAGCCCGTCGCGCCCCACAGCGAGTAGTATTTGCCGAAGGTATCCATCCTACCATGTTAAAAGCTGCAGTAGAAGCCAAAGCCGAAGGAATCTGCCATCCTATCCTATTAGGTAATGACGAGCGCATCGAGAAACTGGCAAAAGAACTGGATCTGAGCTTGGAAGGAATTGAAATCATCAACCTTCGTCATGACCGTGAAGCTGAACGTCGTGAACGTTATGCTCGCATCCTCTCGGAAAAACGCGCACGCCAAGGAGCCAACCTCCAGGAATCCAACGACAAAATGTTCGAGCGTAACTATTTTGGTATGATGATGGTTGAAACGGGAGAGGCCGATGCATTCATCACCGGACTATATACCAAATATTCCAACACGATCAAGGTAGCGAAAGAAGTTATCGGCATCCAACCGGAATATAAACATTTCGGTACAATGCATATCTTGAATTCAAAGAAAGGTACTTACTTTGTAGCCGATACTCTGATTAACCGTCACCCGGACACCGACACGCTGATTGACATCGCTAAATTGTCAAAGAAAACGGTAGAATTCTTTAATCACACTCCGACAATGGCCATGCTGTCTTACTCCAACTTCGGCTCAGATACAGAAGGCAGCCCGGCTAAAGTACATGATGCGGTGGACTACATGCAGAAAGAATATCCGGAACTGGCTATAGATGGTGAGATGCAGGTCAATTTTGCACTGAACACTAAATTACGTGATGAGAAATATCCCTTCACACGTTTGAAAGGTAAAGAAGTAAACACGTTAGTATTCCCGAATCTAAGTTCCGCCAATGCTACCTACCAGCTCATTCAGTCTATGAGTGAAACTGAGGTAATCGGCCCGATACAAATGGGATTGAACAAACCTATCCATTTCACTGATTGTGAAGCTTCCGTACGCGATATCGTAAACATCACTGCGGTTGCGGTTATTGACGCTATCGTTGACAAGAAAAAGAAAGAAAAATAAATAACATTCACCATAGGTTGCATAGATTTACACAGATTATTAGTTATTAGTACCAGCAAATTCTATCTGTGTAAATCAATGCAATTTGTGGTGAAATTATATTCAATTCGTTAAAACAATACTATGAGAAGAAAACCGCTTTCCCTCCCACAAATCGTAATCCTAGCCCTATTATGGATTACCATTTGCTATATTATTCTAACAGGAAGCGAACATATTGACGGTCCTTTAATACTATCCATTATCATTTCGGGAGCTTTAGTCTTTATTCCACTATTAAAATATCTCAAGGAAAGAGGAAAATAATCTTTTATCCGCTTTTTAGCTTACATTTTGTACAGATTGATATTCTTACATGCATTTTCTTTATAATTTGTTGCACATTTCAATTTTTATCTATAATTTTGCACCATCAAAAGAAACAAGAAGAATTAATTAACAATTATAAAAAGAAGTAGATTATGAATGCAGCTAAGGTATTAGAAGATCTGAAAAGAAGATTCCCCAATGAGCCTGAATATCATCAAGCGGTAGAGGAAGTACTAAGTACAATCGAAGAAGAATACAACAAACATCCCGAATTCGATAAGGTAAACCTGATTGAACGTTTGTGTATTCCTGATCGTGTGTATCAATTCCGTGTAACATGGATGGATGACAAAGGTAACATCCAGACAAACATGGGTTACCGCGTACAACATAATAATGCCATTGGTCCCTACAAAGGTGGTATCCGTTTTCACTCTTCTGTAAACTTGGGAATTTTGAAATTCCTTGCCTTCGAGCAGACATTCAAAAATTCACTAACTACTCTTCCGATGGGTGGTGGCAAAGGAGGTTCCGACTTCTCTCCGCGTGGCAAATCAAACGCTGAAGTAATGCGTTTCTGTCAGGCGTTCATGTTAGAATTATGGCGTCATATCGGTCCTGAGACTGACGTACCTGCAGGTGATATCGGTGTAGGTGGCCGTGAAGTAGGTTTCATGTTCGGCATGTACAAGAAACTCTCTCATGAATTCTCCGGTGTACTGACCGGCAAGGGTCGCGAATTCGGTGGTTCTCTGATTCGCCCTGAAGCAACCGGATATGGTAATATCTATTTCTTGATGGAAATGCTAAAAACCAAAGGCACAGACCTGAAGGGAAAAACTTTTTTGGTTTCAGGTTCAGGTAACGTAGCTCAATACACGGTAGAAAAAGTAATAGAGTTGGGCGGTAAAGTAGTTACCATGTCCGACTCAGATGGTTACATCTATGATCCGGATGGAATAGACCGTGAAAAATTGGATTTCATCATGGAACTGAAAAATTTATACCGTGGACGTATTCGTGAATATGCTGAAAAATATGGCTGCAAATATGTAGCAGGCGCTCGTCCTTGGAGTGAAAAGGCAGATATCGCATTACCCTCTGCCACTCAGAACGAATTGAACGGTGATGAAGCCAAACAATTGGTTGCCAATGGTGTCATAGCTGTCAGCGAAGGTGCAAACATGCCTTCTACCCCTGAAGCTATCCGCGTATTCCAAGAAGCCAAAATCCTGTATGCTCCGGGCAAAGCAGCCAATGCAGGCGGCGTATCTGTATCTGGATTGGAAATGACTCAAAATTCTATCAAACTAAGCTGGAGTCAAGAAGAAGTAGATGAAAAATTGAAAAGTATCATGAAAAATATTCATGAAGCTTGTGTACAATATGGTACTGAAGCAGACGGTTATGTAAACTATGTGAAAGGTGCTAATGTAGCAGGATTCATGAAAGTAGCCAAAGCTATGATGGCTCAAGGTATTGTTTAATAAAAACCATTCCTTTATTATTAAGTATATTTGCAGTTCAAGGTGCGGGAAAGACAATTTTCCGCACCTTTCTATTTTGAATGCAAACACTTTCACGGAAAATCAGTACCTTTGCAATCTGTTATGTATAAGAACAACTATTAAATTACAAATTCATGAAGCTGAAAAACTTATTCACCTGCACAGTAACAGGACTGCTCCTTTGCACCTCCTGTATCAAGGACGAAGCCCCCAATGCGGAAGCGGACATCTTGAGCTGCATCCTCCCTGCCGAGATGCTAACAGGTACAGACATTGACTATAACCGTCCTTACGACAAAAGCCTGAATGCTTACCCTATTTACATAGAAGTAAACAACGGCACCGACTTGACCCGACTAGCCCCCACTTTCGAGCTGACTGAAGGAGCATCTATCGAACCGGCCAGCGGAAGCACACAGAACTTCACCAACCCAGTGCGCTATACCGTAACATCTGAGGACAAGAATTGGCACCGCACCTACGCTATCAATATCCATTATCCAGAAACCAAAAGTATCCCGACGGTCTTTAACTTTGAAAACGTAAAAACTGTACCTTATAATAAAAATGAATATTATGTGCTATACGAAGCAGCCTCTGGCTACTCCACACTGACATGGTCCAGTGGCAATCAGGGATTTGCCTTAACCGGAAGCGGTTACGCTCCGAATGACTTCCCCACCAGCATCAGTCCAAACGGCCGCACAGGTAACTGCTTGCAACTGATTACTCGCGAGACAGGAAGCTTGGGGACTCTGGTAGGTATGCCCATTGCAGCAGGTAACCTGTTCATTGGCAGTTTCGACATAGGCTCCGCCATGAGCGATGCGTTGTCTGCAACCAAATTCGGAACAACCTTCTATTACGAACCCATTAAATTGGTCGGCTACTACAAATACAAGGCAGGACCAAAATTCTATGAGAACGGAGAATATACTAACCGAAAAGACGTTTTCAATATCTATGCCCTGTTTTACGAAAAGACCAAAGATGTGCAGATGCTGGACGGTCATATCACAAAGAACAATTACGAGCATGAAAACATGGTAGCCGCTGCTGTCATAACCGACACGCATGAAACAAGCGAATGGACCCGCTTTGAACTGGAATTCGACTATGAGCATTATGGAAAAACAATAGATCCTCAAAAATTGGCAAACGGAGGATACAACGTCAGCATTGTCCTGTCGGCAAGCAAGGACGGTGATGTATTCCAAGGCGCACCGGGTAGCACCCTGCTTATTGATGACCTGGAACTGGTATGCAAACAACCACTTAGATAAAAACAGATATGAAAAAATATACATTAACCCTGATACTGGCTTTGGTAAGCCTCGGACTGTATGCGCAGACAAACAGAAACAAAACAATCATCAATGCAGCATTGCATGGTTGGGAGTACGAAATCAAAGCGGGAGTCAACCTAGGAGGTACCGCCCCATTGCCTTTCCCCGAAGAAATACGCAGCATAGACGGATATAATCCAACCCTGTCTATCACTATCGAGGGAAACATGACCAAGTGGCTGGACTCGAAAAAAAAATGGGGGATCATCACTGGACTGCGTTTGGAAAATAAAGGCATGCGTACCAAAGCAACTGTGAAGAATTACAATATGGAAATCATAGGCTATGACGGAAACCGCCTAAAAGGAAACTGGACCGGAGGAGTACGCACCAAAGTACAGAACTCTTACATCACCATCCCCGTACTAGCAGCCTACAAACTGAATCCACGCACCACGCTGAAACTCGGTCCGTACTTTTCTTATCTGATGGACGGAGATTTCAGTGGTCATGTATATGAAGGCTATTTACGTGAAACCAATCCCACCGGAGACAAGATAAATTTCACCAACGGAGCCATTGCTACTTACGACTTCTCCGGCGATCTACGCAAGTTCCAATGGGGAGTTCAGGCAGGTGTGGATTGGAAAGCGTTCAAGCACCTGAAGGTACACGCCGACCTGAATTGGGGCCTGAACGATATATTCAACAAAGATTTCAAGACCGTTACTTTTGATATGTATGCCATCTACCTGAATGTAGGATTCGGGTATGCGTTCTAATCCAAAAGTTTTCCACCACTGAAGATTTGTTATTCTACTCCCCCTTATCTTACTTCAATTTCCCGATAAACAACACATTTCTGAAGTAGGATAAGGAGGAGTAGTGGTTTATTTACAAAATCATGAGGGAAGACTTTTACTCTTAAAGGATCATTTTGTTCTCCGGCAACTTTTAGAAGTGTTCTTGACATATCAGTTTTTTTCTCTAGAAAGTTGGGGACGTTTATACCCTCATGCTCTCACTACATGTATAATATGTTAATTATAAATGACTTATACATAAGTAGTAATAATATATGCTCTCACTTATACTCTCATGCCCTCATTACGTTCCGAAACAGATATTCTCGTAATCTACTTGTTTTCAGCTATATATTCTTTTTTATAAGTTGTTTCGACTTGATACAAAGTAGATATTTTCAGGATTTTTCCTCGCAATAATACGCATAAAGACTTTGTACTTCCACAGAATGATAGCTTACAAAGTCCCAGTAGTAGTAAAAAAGATCAAGACGTTTTTAAAAAAGCTCTTTGTCTTTTTTTAAAAGCTCTTGATCTTTTTAAAAAACGTCCTTATCTTTGATGTAGAATTTTATTTGAGACATATAAGATTTCACATACGTCTATATAATTCTATACAGATATACGTACAAAAATCCATTTTCTGATATGAGAAAAACAGTGTGTCCATTACAGTTCTCATATTTTTACAGGTGATCCTAGTTGTAGTAGAAAATAAAAAAACTTTGCTCAGGTAATCGAAGGTGAAATACAAAAATAAAAATAACTATGAAAAAAGGCGAAGAGAGGTAGCTCTCTTCGCCTTACTACTATACAAATAATTTCAGCTTTTCTTCTTTACTTAACAAAGTTCAAACCAATCTCCACTTTAGTAGTAGATTCTATGATCTCAGGAAAAGCTTTCAACATTGGCTCAGCTAAACCAGCCATATCACCGAAATCAGGGTCTTTTTTCATCAATTCCACCAGCATAGCAACCACTTCTTCGTCTGACAGCAAAGGAACAACCAGTGTTTTCAACAAAGGCAACAGTAATTCTGTATTCAGATATACACTTAAAGCATCCTCTGTTTGTTCAAAAGCTACAGGTACACCATTCACTAACATAGGATACAACATTTGAATGGCCTGCTGGATAACTGTCTGAATATCAACAGCTCTCCCTGCATTATTGACAGCAGCGATGATAGCAGCAGGATTCAGAAACACCTTTATCTGATTGTCATTCTCTACTACGTATTGAGCCAAGTTTACAGGAGACTTCGTCCATTCTGTACCACCATTAGCAGCATCTTTATAAGTAGCCACGATGTTACCGTCTTCCATGAAAGTGACATCCTGCAAAACTGTTCCCAACATATCAGTAGCGAAAACTTTATTTTCTGCTCCAACAGCAATCAGCGGCATGCGTAATGCGATTTTCAAAACCGACTCAACCGGTATTTCAAAAGAACCGAAAAGAGGAATTCCTTTTTCTGACTCCCATACCAGACGAACAGGATCCTGCTCTTCTACTTCCTGGTTATACGGTTTCAACTTCCAAGTCATTCCAGCCAGTTTCGCATTCTTCAATTTCACTTCACTCAAAGCCAGCTCCATAGCTCCGGCTGAAACCTCACCTTTATAAGAGAAAGTACAATAATCTGTTTCTGATGTACCGGCAAAAGAACATTGATCACCATTGATAGTCAAATCAACCGGCAAGGTAACCACCGGACTTCCTGGTAACACACCGGGAGCAGTAGGCATCGATACCTCTTCACGAGCTGCAGCACTCTTTGCTTTCCCCAAGATGCCATTTAAGTCAAATTCCCCTTCCAAACGTAGAGTTGCCTTCTGAGCATTGGTTGCATCGGGAGTAAAAGTAACTTTCTTACCCAGCATCGGCGCACCATTATATGTAAGTTGCAAACCGTTTTCACCAGTAAAAGTTGTCTGAGGCACAGGATTTACCACTTTTTCATCATCATCACTACACGATGCAAACAATGTCACCGAACAAATCACTGTAAACAGGTAATAAAATAAATTTTTTTCATTGTCTAATTATTCTTTAAATAGTATTTGTCATCAACAAACAAAAGGCAGAAACCTTTCCTTGCAAGCTCCTACCTTTTTTTTATTTTTCCTTAACCCGATTATTTAGTTCCTTCAAATTCCACTTTCAACGTGTTAAGTGCCGGTACATTGGTGATATTGATATCAATATCCAGTTCTTTGGCATCCACCTCACCTGTAATAGAAATAGGCAATTCAATGTTCCCCAAAGCTGCCACAGTCAAAGTAGCCTGTCCATTCAGGTCAAAATCATCCCCTTCTCTATCCAAAGCAACTTTGCACTCTGCACTAATGTCACCAATTGTCAATCCACTGAATTTAAAATCTTTCAATTCCACTTTCACTGTATTGGCATCTACCTTAGTTACAAAGATAGAAGTGCCAGGAATTGATTGATTCAACACTTCCAATTGGCCAGTGAAAGTACCCACCACCTGATCAATAGTCAATCCTGTTACCTCATCGTCATCATCGCTACAAGATGCGAACAATGCCACTGAGCAGATCATTGCAAACAGGTAATAAAACAAATTCTTTTTCATTGTTTAGTTAATTTAATTTATACTCGAAAAATCGTGCAAATATAATAAAAAGTTAAGCGTATAACTATTTTTATCGAAAATTAGGACACATTTTACGTAATTTAGAACATTATTCCGGCAACATCACTACCCCCAGCTTCTTCTTTCCATCCATCTTCACTATCAATGGTTTATCAAACCGTACATGACGAATGAACCTGGTTTCTTCAATAGCCGGCCGGGTATCCAGTACCTCTTGGTTATAGATACCATCCTTCATATAGGCATTGATTGTGAAATAACCGACTCCGAAGGAAGTCAGATTCTGAAAGAAGTGAGTTCCCTGACTAGGATCCACACGATAATTAGTCAGCCCCGCCTCCACAATGACACGTGCGGCCGAAATATGGGGCCATTTCACAGGAATGCCCAGCCACGAATCGCTGCTTCCCCAGCGTCCCGGACCTACCAATATATAATGTTTCCCTTCATCCAAGAATTTACGGTTCATCTTTTCTATTTCATAAGCAATGGTCGGATTATTGGAAGCAGTATAACCATCTGTTTTCACATAAATCACATCCTGAATGTCCTCCATAATGCCATGCCCCAGTGAATTATTACTCTTTAAAAGAACATCCTTATCCTTAATAAGGTTCAAATCCTCCTCAAGATTGGCTTTCACATCGACCATCGGACGAATCTGCAATAAATAGAAAGTACCATTCTTCTTTTGCTGGTTCAATGTCACAGCAAACTCTATCTCAACAGGACGCCTCATCTCACTTTGCCCGTATTCCTGTACCAATTGCAAAATACGAGGCAAAGGAAATACATCATGTTGCAACACATTGGCAAATGTTATCACCTTCCGGCCTCCCGGATAAATTCCGTCACGGATAATCATATCATACGGATCATACGTGGAAGCAATGAAAGTTAAGGCTCCATCATTATCAGCTTCTTTCACCGGAAGCTTCAACAAATTAAAACCGTCATCCAAAGAAAAGTTATGCCCCGTATTCTTCAAATCAAGCGCATAAAACTGAGTCTGCGTCTCACGAAGAGCAATTTCCATCTCACTAGTCTGCAACACTTGGTTAGGATGATAAGGACACACCCTCAGAGTCAGCCCTCCGTCTACAATATATTTACCCAGCCCCAAAGCAAGACTCACAGTTCCCTCTTCGGCTTTTTCATCTCCTATGGGGTAGTAGTTGAGCGAACGTGCCACCCCCGAAATAGAAGGATAAAAACGGTCACCATACTGTGTACCGACCACCTGTTGCAAAATAACAGCCATCTTCTCCTGGTCTATCACATTGCTGGTTGCCTGCATATACGCCTTGCTGTCTCTGAAGAAAACAGAAGCATACACCCCTTTTATGGCATCGCTCAACATACGGAGCATCTCATATTTATCATCTAAATAAGGAATCATATAAGTAGAATATATTCCAGCAAAAGGCTGATAATGAGAATCTTCAAGCAAGCTAGAGGAACGGATGGCTATAGGCGATTTCACCACATCAAAGAAAGCAAAGAAATCTTCCACCAGACGGTCGGGCAACTTGGCACGAAGAAAAGCCTTCAATATCGTGTCATCATCCGCATCACTCAATGCTACTTGATATAGGCTGTTGGTATCCATGAATTCATCAAAGATATCTGTACAAAGCACCACCGTTTTAGGAATGACTACCGTCGCATTTTCAAACTCATCAAATTCCACGTGACGCTTTACCATATTGTCTATAAAAGCCAAACCACGTCCTTTCCCCCCCAATGACCCCTCACCGATACGGGCAAAATTAGAATAACGGTCAAAACGATCACGTTGGAACACAGCCACCACACCTTGATTCTTCATCTTACGGTACTTCACAATAGCCTCAAAGATTATACGGCGATGAGCATCAATATCCTGCAAAGAATCCCAAGTTATCTGCTTTAAAAACTCGGCAGGTGGAAACATGGCACGAGAATACAGCCAGCGGGATACGTGATTACGACTGATATGGTAAAGAAGAGATTCTTTAGGAATAGCAAAAATAACATTCTGTAATTCCTTCAAATTATGAACACGGGCCACTTCTTCCAATGTATCGGGATTACGGAAAATGAAATCCCCGAAACCAAAATCATCAGACACAATTTCACGCAAGTCTATATTCATCTTCTTGGAATTCTTATCCACAAAGCTAGCACCATACCGGGAAGCATACACCTTGTTGTCTACCTCGGCCGACTGTAAAATAAGAGGAACAAACGGATCCCTGGAACGTATCTCCGCCAGCAATTTAATACCTGCCATTGGATCCACCACACCACCACGTGGGTAACGTGCATCCGTAATCACACCTAATACATTATTTTGATATTTATTATATAAATCCATCGCCTCCTCGTAAGTACGTGCCAATACAATTTTGGGACGTCCCCGCATACGCAATGTACGCTGGTGAGCATTCAAAGCCTCTGTGGCAAATTCCTGACTTTGCTTCAACACAAATTTATATAAGTTAGGCAACACGGAAGAATAGAACCGGATGGAATCTTCCACCAATAAAATCATCTGCACTCCCACCTCTTTAATATCATGTTCCAAATTCATCTTATCTTCTATCAGCTTGATGATAGATACTAACAGGTCCGTATTCCCCAACCAGCAGAACACATATTCAAAAATGCTCAGATCCTCATGCTCCATACGTGCCGTAATACCATGCGAGAACGGGGTCAGTACCACCAGCGGAATATGAGGGTATTGTTCTTTTATGCTGCGTGCAATCTCAAATGTATCACTGTTATCAGATCCGGGCATACAAATCACCAAATCAAATGTAGTATTCTCCAATTGCTTCCAGGCAGCCTCCTCAGTAGAAACTTGTGTAAAACGCGGCGGATAGCGAAGACTGAGGTTCATATATTCATTAAATATCTTCTCATCTATACGCCCGTCATCCTCCAACATAAAAGCATCATACGGATTTGCTACCAAAAGAACATTAAAAATCCGTTTGGTCATGAGGTTTACAAACGAGGTATCCTTGAAATACAACTGATTTAATTTTAACTTGCTGAGCATGGTTATTCGATTTACATGGATAATGTAATAGCAAAATACGTCAATAATATTGTTTTATGCAACTTATTCGCAATAAAAAAGAACTTTTGGGTAGAGTGGTCTTACCACAACGATTAACTTTTTATCACCACCAAACTAAAATTCAGCCCAAAATATTTTGCCAATTCACCAAAAAACATACCTTTGCATCAGAAATGATTTTCATTTTGTCAAAACCTTAAATGCATAATAATTATGGATATTAATCAAATCATGACCTCCCTGGAGGCAAAACACCCTGGTGAATCAGAGTACTTGCAGGCTGTAAAAGAAGTCCTGCTTTCTATTGAGGATATATACAATCAACATCCGGAATTTGAGAAAGCGTCCTTGATTGAGAGATTGGTGGAACCCGACCGTATCTTTACATTTAAGGTGCCTTGGGTAGATGATAAAGGAAAAGTACAGGTAAACTTAGGTTACCGCGTTCAATTCAATAATGCGATCGGCCCGTACAAAGGCGGTATCCGTTTCCATGCTTCTGTAAACCTCTCCATTCTGAAATTCTTAGGATTTGAGCAAACATTCAAAAATGCACTGACCACATTGCCTATGGGCGGTGGTAAAGGTGGCTCCGATTTCTCACCACGTGGTAAGAGCGATGCTGAGATCATGCGTTTCTGCCAAGCATTCATGCTTGAATTGTGGCGCCACGTAGGTCCTGATATGGATGTTCCTGCCGGTGACATCGGTGTAGGTGGCCGTGAAGTAGGATATATGTTCGGTATGTATAAAAAGTTAACCCGTGAATTTACAGGTACCTTCACTGGTAAAGGCTTGGAATTTGGCGGTTCGTTAATTCGGCCTGAAGCAACCGGTTTTGGTGGTCTTTACTTCGTAAACCAAATGCTGAAAGCAAAAGGAATTGATATTAAAGGTAAAACGGTAGCTGTTTCCGGTTTCGGTAATGTAGCTTGGGGTGCCGTGACTAAAGCAACTGAATTAGGCGCAAAAGTAGTCACGATCTCCGGACCCGACGGCTATATTTATGATCCGGACGGTGTAAGTGGCGATAAAATTGATTATATGTTGGAATTACGTGCGTCAGGCAATGATATCGTAGCTCCATACGCAGAGAAATATCCAAACTCAACATTCGTTGCCGGACGTCGTCCGTGGGAAGTTAAAGTAGATATTGCACTTCCGTGTGCAACTCAAAACGAATTAAATGGCGAAGATGCTTGTAATTTAATAAAAAATTCCGTTCTTTGCATTGGAGAAATTTCTAATATGGGTTGTACTCCGGAAGCAATTGATGCGTTTATTGAAAACAAACTAATGTATGCACCAGGTAAAGCCGTAAATGCCGGAGGTGTAGCTACCTCAGGTTTGGAAATGAGTCAAAATGCGATGCATATGAGTTGGAGTGCACAAGAAGTAGATGATAAGTTACATCAAATTATGTATGGTATTCATGAACAATGTGTGAAATATGGTACTGAACCTGATGGATATATCAACTATGTAAAAGGAGCAAATATTGCAGGCTTTATGAAAGTAGCTCATGCCATGATGGCCCAAGGAATTGTTTAAAAGCATTCTATTAGCATAAAAATATCTCGTTTAGTTGTATTTGTATTTTGTATTGTAGCTTGCGCTGCCCGCCTGTGAAGGTATGGCAGCGTTTTTTTATGGTATATCCAATCTTTTTTATACATTTGTAGCTTCAAGTAAACGTATGTAAAATTTAAGTTATGGAAATATTACAACTAGATGGCCTTGAACCTCAATTATTTAATTTAATTGGACCATTGGCTATGAATCCTAAAGTCCTGAGGGCAAATAACAATTATCCCTTTAAAACGACCGAACGTTTTCAATGGTACATTGCTGTCGAAGATAGTGACGTAACCGGTTTTGTCCCTGTAGAGCAGAAAAGTGGCGGTTATGTTATTAACAACTACTATGTCCATAACGATGATCAGGAAGTGTTAGCTGGATTGTTGGAAGCAGTAAAGCCTAAAAACAATTTGTATGCAATTGTTCAAACCAAACACGAAGCAATTTTTTCCAACTGTGGTTTTCAAACCGAACACCGCTGGACTAATTATATTAAAATGATTTACAACACGAACAAAAATGAATAATAAAAGAACTAAAGGGGAAAATGTTTATCAACTCGTTCAAAAGAGGCTCAAATTCTTATTCAACGAATTTGATAATATCTATGTTTCTTTTTCTGGAGGAAAAGATAGTGGTGTCTTGCTCAATTTATGTATCCAATATATCAGAGAGCATAATCTGGACAGGAAAATCGGAGTATACCACATGGACTATGAAGCACAGTATCAAATGACCACAGAGTATGTGGAACAAACGTTCAGAGAAAATCAGGATATATTGGAAATCTACCATGTCTGTGTCCCTTTCAAAGTAGTGACTTGTGCTTCTATGTTCCAAACTTATTGGCGCCCTTGGGACGAAAGCATGCACGCCCACTGGGTAAGGCCTATGCCTAAAAACTGTTATAAGAAAGAAGATTTCCCATTCTACAATGAGGAAATGTGGGACTACACCTTCCAAACTTCATTCGCCTCGTGGTACCATAAAAAGCATGATGCAGTACGCACTTGCTGCCTGGTTGGCATCCGAACTCAAGAGAGCCTAGACCGATGGAGAACTATTCATGGTAACAATCGTCTGAACAGCTATCACAACCTGATGTGGACCCGCAGACTAGGATACGATTTATACAATGCCTACCCTATCTATGACTGGACTACCGAAGATATATGGACAGCATACGCCCGTTTCAAATGGCCATTCAACCAAATGTACGAGCTTTATTATAAAGCCGGAGTACCTTTGGACAGACAACGTGTAGCCAGTCCGTTCCTCAGCACAGCACAGGAAACCTTGAAATTGTACAAAGCCATCGATCCCAATACTTGGGGGAGAATGTTAGGCCGAGTAAACGGAGTAAACTTTACCGGAATCTATGGTGGAACCCGTGCCATGGGATGGCAAAACATCAAATTACCAGAAGGCTACACATGGAAAGAGTATATGTACTTCCTGTTAGATACGTTACCCGAAGAAACCAAACAGTCTTATTTGGAAAAACTAAGAGTAAGCCGGGAATTCTGGAAATACAAGGGAGGATGCCTAGATTTATCAACTATACGCAAGCTAACTGATTTGGGCATAAAATTCTACGTACAAAAGAAAACAAACTACAAGACAGACAAACTTCCTGTTCAAATGGATTATCTAGACGATATAGACATCGCAGAGTTCAAAGAAATCCCCACTTATAAACGTATGTGTATTTGCATTCTGAAAAATGACCATGTATGTAAATATATGGGATTTGCCCTAACTAAAAAAGAAAAGTTAAGAAGAGACAGAGTGATGCAGAAATATAAAAACATTATCAGATGAAAGAAGAATTCGAAAGTCCTGTGTATCACGTGCACAGAGTACCGGTGGAAAAGGTACGTGCCAACAGTTATAATCCAAACCACGTAGCTGCTCCTGAAATGAAGTTGCTGGAATTAAGCATTTGGGAAGATGGCTATACTATGCCTTGTGTATGTTATTATATTTCCGATGAAGATATATATGAACTGGTAGACGGGTATCATCGTTATTGTGTGCTTAAAACTTCAAAACGTGTGTTCGAACGAGAAAAAGGTTTACTTCCCGTGGTCGTTATAGAAAAAGACCTTTCAAACAGAATGGCAAGCACTATCCGCCACAACCGCGCCCGCGGCACTCACAGCATTGAATTGATGGTAGATATCGTGGCAGAACTGACCAAAGCCGGAATGAGTGACGAATGGATAAAAAAGAATATTGGTATGGATGCCGACGAACTTTTACGACTCAAACAGATATCCGGCTTAATGGAACTCTTTGCTGACAGGGAATTCACAATACCTGAACCATAAAGCAATTTTCATTAATACATTATTCAGTTGAAATATAACTCATTAATAATAGGATTGTCGGTCCTAGCTTTGCAAAGCTGCACCGACAATCTTGTTTATACAGGGGCCGATATCGAGGTAGTACTCACAGGCAATACATACAAAGCAGCTTTCACAGAAAGCTCCCCTGTTTCCACTTTTAACTCCGGCAATCAAATCCTGCTGAATGCTTCCGGCAGTCTTCAAATAGACAACAGAATTCTGACTTATATGGACAACCAATGGAAAGCAGAAAATGAATTTAGCTGGAGTGACATAACAGGAAAAACAAATATTACGGCGCTATATCCTGTCTATCCTGATTTGGACTATATCCAAGAAAATCTTTATAAAAACAATTCGTTGGAAGACATACTGTATGTCAAGGATGAATTTCCAGCCGGAAATTCCATCCATTTACAGTTCAAACATTTATTTTCTCTTCTGACACTGTATTTGGACAGAGATTTACAGACCAATCTTCAGAAAATAGAAATAACATGTCCTGCTGTTTCCTCTATTATCCCAAAATCCGCTGAAATAGTTCCAGCGGATAATGAAACATATACGACTACTATTGCCCAAGTTTCTCCTTCCGGAAATTATTCGTTTATAGTCCCTCCTGTCAAAAACATGGTCATCGCCATAAATATGGTGACGAATGGAAAGAAATATACAACACAACTAGAAACAAAGTCTTTTACTGGTAACAAAGAATATACTTATCACTTAAAGACATCTGAAAAAACTCCGGGAATTATTACTGCCGAAGATTGGATTGCGTTCAGCCAACTTATTAATAGCAATACATTTACCCAATACAAAGGAAAAACATTGGACGATTTCGGAGAAACGATGAATGGAATAACCATTTATTATTTATTGAATGACATTGATTTTAAAGATGTGGATTGTACTGAGTTAAAGCAAATAGGATATGCCCAAACAAACTATTACTTTTCCCAAATCTTTGACGGACAAAATCACACCCTTTACAATATACCTATCAATTCCAGCAATGGCACCACAGGTGTATTCGGAGCTGTCAATATCACCGGCATAGTTAAAAATCTTCATATCGAATCCAGCAAAGTATCTATCACATCAAAAAGCAAGAGCACAGCAGAAGGTACAAGTATTTTAGTCGGACGCAATAAAGGCAAAATACTAAATTGTTTCGTTAAAGAGTGCCAAATTACAGCCAATCCAACCAAAACGAACCAATCAGCCAATACAGGAGGCATAGCAGGAACTTCAACAGGGGAAATCACCAATTGCTATGTTACCAACACCCAAATCGTTTATGACGCAGATTCAAAAATAAAAGCAGAACCAGCCGGCGGAATAGCAGGTTCCATCCAAACTCAAGGTTTGATAACAAACTGCTACTCTGCCAACAACATAATAAAGAACAGAGAAAGTTACAATGGTGGAATATGCGGAAAGGCTTTGGATGGAGCGCACATTGAAAATTGTTATGTCTATAACATAGATCTAATTACGACCAAAGGATTATTTGCAGGTATAGCTGCCAACTCTTTCTTCATCCACAACTACTATGATAATGCAAAAATAACCTTTATCGGAAAAAATGACAATGGGAATCAGTTGTCTAAAAATGCCCAATACACAGGTACTTTTATGAATAAGGAACACATTCCTATCTACCAGCTTCTCAACCAATGGATAAATGAAACCGCTCCTACCCTTTATCCCGGTTACCTCTTTACCCGATGGACTGATGGAGGAGAAAATCTTCCTGCCGTTTTCATTTCAGAAACACAAAAAAGTAAGTGAACTTCGCGAGACAAGTAAGTCCACTTGCTTTGCCATTTAAGCCCACTTACTTTGCTCACGAAGTTCACTTACTTTTTCAAAGATTCTATACAAATTAAAAGCCGCTTTCTCATTTCACAGAAAAAACGGCTTTCATATAAAATTATAGTTTGTTCTTATTAAAGAGCACCTACTTCATGCAAAGCAGCATTAGTCTTGCGAACAGCAGCAGCACTTGCAGCAAATTTAGCTTTTTCTTCTTCGTTCAAAGGCAATTCAACGATCTTTTCAATACCGTTCTTACCCAAGATTACAGGCACACCACAGCAAATATCTGATTCCCCATATTCACCTTCCAAATAAACTGAACAAGGAACCATCTTACCTTGGTTGTGGATAATAGATTCAACAACAAATGCACCAGCTGCACCCGGAGCATACCATGCAGAAGTACCCAGCAACTTAGTCAAAGTAGCACCGCCTACCATAGTAGCAGAAGCAACTTCCTGCAATTTTTCTTCAGACAAGAAGTTAGAAACAGGCATACCTTTGTAAGTAGCAAAACGAGTCAAAGGAATCATAGTAGTATCACCGTGACCACCGATAACCATACCTT
>OKTI01000381.1_pt1 | contig 28302 bp, 35 predicted proteins | sample 1606071 | NCBI WGS metagenome assembly OKTI01 (sample SAMEA3879500, study PRJEB24766) | human gut metagenome | biome: human-associated habitat; feature: feces | place: USA | collected 1985/1987
AAGACTGAGAACTTAATCTCAGTCTTTTTTCTTATTCTTGCGCTAATGTTATTGTGAGTATTTGATCTTCATCTGCCGTTACTTGAACTTCTTGTGCTACATATCCAGAAGCACTCACATTAACAGTATATTCCCCATCAATTTCATCAAGAGGAAATATATTATTTGCCTCAGCAAAAGGCTCTATTTGTTCTTCTCCTTTAGTAACAGTAATTTTACATCCGGGAACAATATTCCCATATACATCTGATACCAACACTTCTAAAAGATATCTCTCTGTAAAATTTAATACGCCTTTTTCATCCACAGAGAAATAATGCCCATCACAAAGAATAGAACAATTTGCTTTTATTAAACTACCAAGAGGTATCTCTTCATGTCTGGTAGCCATACTAATTATATATCTATCTTCAACTTTGCCTACGCTAAAAATATTAGAGTCCCATAATTGCCCGCAACTTGTCACAGGATCATGAACTTCTGATTCAGTAGATAAAGTAATAACTCCATTTATCTCTTTAAAGATATCTTCATTTAATTTAATTCCACCACATTTAGCAACAAACATTTATATCCCTCATTATTAACTGGAGGCAAGAATACCCGCATTCCGTAGACTAACTAATAATTCATTGATCGTAGTAACTGCATTATCTGAAGCGTCTGTAACAGCGGCGGCTTGTTTTACAATCCCTGCAACACTGGTAGTAGCAGCAGTAGGAAGTTCATCATTGGTGATAAAATTAGCAATTTCAGCCTTAGTAGCATAAGTAGTATCAGCCGTTGCTTTGTTCATTGCATCATTAGCTTCAAGGAGCACCTAAATTAGTAATTTTATGATTATTTAAATCCACATCGGTCTCTACAGCGATTTCAGTAGTATTACCGCTAATACTACCTACATGATTTAAGTTAGCTCCATTTAAATCTATATTCTCAGAAGTTAAAGAAATAGTAGTATCATTAGCTTTAAGTTCAATGCCACCTGATGTAGCTCTTACACTGGAAGTAACACCATCATTAGTATTAATAATTTCAGCACCCGATGCAGTCACCCCTAAACTACAAGTGTTATTTCCAGAAGTTGAAGTAATTATAATCTCATCAGTAGCTTGAATATTAGCATCAGCATTCATAATACCACCGTCAAGAGATAAACATTTACTTATAGCTTCTCCCATGCTTGTATTTGTAGGAATTTTTTCTTGGTCGACAGAAATAGTATTTCCAGAAATAGTTATACCTTCTCCTGCCGTATATGTCGCACCTTTTCCTGATTCGCCCACGAATTTAATAGAATTTTCCTCGTAATCAACATTAAATTGATCGCTCTCTAAATAAAAAGAGCCGGAAGGGTCCTTAATTAAACTCATTCATATCTCTTCTTCTTAATAATATACTATATATTTTATATTTACTGAAGTAGAACCATCAGCAAAATAAAATCTTAATACATTATCTTTTGATTCTATTGCAGTAATTTTATTCCAATCATCCTGATATGTTGTCATATCTGATAAAGTTGACCAATTAGGAAATACTAAAGGATTAATACTACTTGTCATGCCTGATACAGTCTCATCTATATAATATTGATAGCCACTTGGATTACCTGAGGCCAAAATAGGTATCGCATTGAAACTACTTGTCTTACTTTTTGAATAATTACTACCACCCGAGCCTATCAAATTATCTACATATTGTTTAGTAGCTGGTTGATTATATTCTTTTGGTTCTTTTAACCCTGTAATTTCCAAGCCATTTGCACTACCATTAATATTATAAGCATTAGTAGCACCGTCAGCAATAATTAATTGTGACTCGTTTATACCTAATACTACCCCATTAGTTTCTAAACTAATACCTTTATTCTGAACTTGAATACAATAATCACCAGATTGAGACTGAATTCTAACACTACCATCTGAGCCAAAAGGCTCAATAGGATCAGAAACCATTATTTTTCCTGTACCTCCGGTAGTTAATACTCTTAATACAGTTTCGTGACCACCATCTCGAGCTAATAAATCTACTTTAACAAACTTATTGGTTTCAATTTGTGACTGCCCCGAGATTTGTGATAAACCAGATGAATTTTGCGTCCCTAACGCAAAAGAAGAGTATTTATTAGCATCATTAACAAATCCTAAAACTGCTTGATAAGTCCTGTCACTTGTATTATTATCAGTCATATTTAACACAAAAGGCGTAGCCATATTTTCATAAATCCCACCAGTAATAGGTAGCCAAGGAGCGTCAATAGCTTTTACTTCCCCAGGAATAGTCCCTTCTTTTACAATTACCTGCCCGTCCGTTCCCTCAATTTCTTTTTGAAAAGAAATTAATACAGCTTCTAAATAATTGGCTAATGGAATATATTTATCATTTTGTTTAGTAAAAACGTTTTTATCCGAAGTAAAATCCCATTCACCCCATGTAATAGTATCTTGCCCATAACCTGATCTATAAAATTTATAAATTGGATTCTGTCCTAAATCAGTACTTAATAAATTTTGATACTCTTGTATATATAAATAAAAAGAACTGCCCTCTAAAAGAGTTTTATAATAATAAACATTTAATTTAAATAAATAATTTTCAGAACCTGAATCACCCCCCGAAATCATCGAAGGAACATTTTGAATTGGAGTATTATACCCGATATCTGGAAAATAAGCCCCTACATAAGTACCTGGCGTTATAACATTATTTAGATCAGTTATGCTTAACTCTTTGAAAGACTTCATCTGACTAAAATCATTTTGAGGCATTCTGCTCAAATAATCAGACAAACTTAATGAAGTTCCTTCGCTATTTTCAGTAGATATATTTTTTGTAGAAGTGGCCCAAGATAATTCGCTATATTTCTTTACCCCATCCCCAACTTTAAATCCAATAGTTCCATCTTCTTTGGAAACAATAATTAACTCTCCATTTAATAATACAGGATTATTAGTAGTCCAATTTTGTTCTGTATCATATTTATTTTGAATTCTACTATCTAATTTTTTAGTAGCCATAAAATCTCCTTTTATTAAATAGAAAGAAGGAAAAACCTTCTCTCTATTTAATTCAATATCAGATTACATCAGAAGAAGTCCCACAATTAATAATTAAATAGTCTCCCTCTATTTGAGTAGCATCATTAATATTACCAGTCTTACCAATCTGACTCACAGCAGAAGCATCTATCTTTGCGGACAGAGCAGTTTCAAGACCAGAAATTTTAGATTGGCTTAAAGTAGGAATTGCCGCCTCAGTAATAGCAGCACGAGTTACACTAATAATACCATCAGTCTGAGAAACAACGGTTACAAATTGATTAGCAACAGCACTATCAGCCTTATCAAGACTACCAATCTTGGTAGTAATTTGCTGATCGGTTTCAGTCTTAGTGTAATAATTAGTTAAATCGACTGCGCCACTTAAAGCATCAAGATAGTATGTATCATCCTCTACAATTACTGCTACGTTAGTGCCAGCAGGGAAATGTTCTCCTACTTCAGCAGTTACGAAACGAGTATCTGCCTCAAAAGCATCATTTACATTATAAACATTACCTAATTCGGTTTTAGAAGGAATTTTAGGTAAATTTGCAAAATTAACACTACCAACAGGTTTGTAAACAGAACCTATTTTTGCTGCGATTTGATTATCAGTATAAGTATTGGATTCCTGTACTGCCCCTTTGATCGTAGTAGAAGTTGCGCTACCAGTACCAATCAAATCAGTCTTAGCTTCACCAACAATAGTATCTGCATGATCTTCTGCCACTGATTGAGCAGTAGCAGCAGCACCGGCAGTATCAAAAGCAGAAGATTCCTGATAAGCAGCAGATTTTAGACCTGCAACAGCTACATCAGTTCCATTAAATTTAACAGTGCCGTTGACAGTACCGGTAGTTAAAGTATATACAACAGCGATGGGGTCTCCGACATCAGACCAAGACCCATTTAAAGGTTTGGACTGTAATTTGAAAGTAGTATTATTAACTTTTACTAATTGATACTGAGTATCTGTATCCTCTACTTTCCCAGAAATATAAGCATCTAATCCTTCAATTTCAGACGCTTGATAAGTAGGTTTAGTAGGTGCTAATGCCCAAGAATACACATCAGCAGATTTGGCGCTTATCCAAGGCAGTTCACTAAACTTCTTCGTTCCGTCGCCTATCTTCATTAGCACAGCAGGCTCTTGCTGAACTACATCAATAGAGGCAGGAACATCTACAATAGCAATTTCACCCTTTAATAATACAGGGTCATTGCTGGTCCAATTTGCATAAGTATCAATTTTATTTACTAATCTTGCTTTAAATTCTTTAGTAGCCATAATTTATGCCCCCCCCAAGTTTTGAATTTAATTACTATTTCCACCATTTAGAATTAGTTCGTCTCCTTCGGTTTGAACTAATTGGTTTACATTCAATTTATTTATAACCATAGTGCCATCATCATTTACAACAACACCATTTTCAGCGTCAGTGCCTTTAACAATACCTAATACCGTAAAAGAAGCAACAGGAATATCTACCGCTTTCTCAGAAATAGGAAGTGCCTGCCCATTTAACTTGACAGATTCAAGCACATTAGTTTGAGCTTCGGCCTGAATACCATCTAATTTAGTTTTTAATTCATTAGTAAAATCGTTTGTAGACAGCCCTTTGCCCTCTACTTTATCAACTTTACTATCTAAAGCAGTAGTTAAGTCAGTTACTTTATCTTGAGAAACAGAAGTTAAATTTAATTGCCCTTCTTCACTTAAAGTAAACTCATTAGAAACAGACTTAATATCAGCAAGGCCATTTAATTTAGTAATTAAAGTATCTTGAATTAAGCTATATCCAGTTTTCTTATCTACTTTGTTTTCTGCTTCAGCCTTAGTTAAATAAGTCGTAGAGGCTTCTGTTTTAGTTAAATAATCAGTTAAATCAACAGCAGTAGATAAAATTTCATATTTATAAGTATCAGGATTAGAACCTGTTTTAACTACTACAACATTAGTACCTGCCGGATATTCCTGTCCAGGAGTAACGAATTTATCATCAGTAGTAAATCCATCATTGACAATAATTACATCGCCTAAATTGTTTGCCCCAGGAGTTGGAAGATTAGCAAAGTCACTGGAACCTGTTGGAGTATATACACCAGAAATAGCCGCATCAATTTTGGCATCAGTCTCAATCTTAGTATATACATCATTAGTATCAGCTTTATTTGCTAATTCAGTGTTAATCCCATCGACAGCAGTTTGTAATTGTCCAACTTCTGTTTGTAAATCCTCAACAGCAGAATTATCAGGAGTAAACCATTCTAATTCTCCATTCTCTCCAACTCTAACTTGTTGATTAGTTAAAGCAGAAGAAAATCCTTTTAATGCTAATATCCCGGCAGAAGAAGTAATAGATTTACCATCCACCTCAACATCAGCGGCCGCACCAGAACCAACAGGTTTTAATGTTTTATCAGGTTGAATAATATATAGTGTGGCTTTATTATCTTCTACGACAATGATATTTTGGCCAAAATAATATTGTGTAGCAGAACTACCAGCTTGCTCTGCGCTTTCAGCGGCAGTCATAGCAGCCTCTAAACTCTCAAAATAACTATTTGCATCTAAAGGTAATGCAGAAGTCATTGCAAAAGGAATACTAAAATTTAATTTAGGTAATCTTTCAACAGCCATTTTTACACTCCCTTTCTATTAAATAGTTACCTTATAGGTATTTTGAGTATCATTAGGATTAGCATAATCTAAATAATACACTTTATAATCAATACCATTATAATCATTAGCGCCAGTTACAGATACAGTTTGTTTAGTAAAAGAAGATTTGATTTCTGCATTTAGTCCATTAACATCCTGTACGCTACTAACATCTGCTAAAGTTGCTGGATAAGCAAAAATAACTCTCTTGGCACCGACAGGAATGGAAATATTCCATACAGCACCAGTAGTAACCGCCTTATTACTCTTACCAGATAAAGCACGAATATTAGTAGAATCTAACTCAGTTATAGAATCTTGAGTTCCATAAAATCCATTTCTGTACCCAGTAATTTTTAATGTAGAGCTTGCTTTAGTGCCAGCTTGTATTTTTCCTTCCTCATACTCTTGTCCTAATGCAGTTAAAGGAATAGCACCTTCAGTATAAGTTACTTCACCTTGGAACGAATAATTAATATTATCAATTACTTCTACTTCTTTCAGGCTTCCAGTTTGCCCTTTTACTGTCTCTTTCCCCGCTTTAACAGTATAATCAGTTGCAGTTACACCAGTATCAGGTCCAAACTCATATTTGCCAGGATTAAAAGTTAAAGAATATGCAGGTGTAACCTTATTACCAACCTCATAAGCGCCAGCTTGCGTAGAAGAAATAGACACAGAAGGTTGTGTAATAGTAGGATTTACATCTTCAGCATAAGCGTCTAATAATACTTCTAATAAAGTTTTTCCATTAGCAGGCACAGTTACTTTGCCATTTACAGGTTCATATTTGCCAAAAGGCTCAGTAAAAACTAAATCCTGAGAAAAATCTACTTGACTGGCATCCACTGGTAATTCTATTGAACCACCACCAGCGCCTCCAACATAAGGTAATTGCCCCCATGTACTGGTTCCATCACCAATCTTAAATTTACCTTTGTTTTCTCCATCATTAGTAACACAGGCTTCGCCAACTAAAGGAACAAAACTATCAGCTACTGTCAACCAATTAGCTTCAGTATCATTTTTTAGTTGAATTCTGGTTATTAATTCACTTTTCATATATTCACTCCTTTTATGCAGGCTCAAAGGCGTTACCGCCATCTATACCTATCGGATATTTTACAGGAGAAAAAGCGTCTCCTCCATTAATACCCGTAATATCTAAAAAGTCTCCAGTTTTCAATTCTTCATATAACTCTCTTATTTCCGCCTCTATTTGATAAAACTCTGTTGGGACAGGATCATAAGCACAATAAGGGTCAATAGACTCAGTTACCCAGACCTCAAAAGTTTCTGTTTGATAAGTTTGAGCATCATTATATCCTACAAATTGCATGATATATCTTCCACCAAAAGGCAACATGTGTCTTGTTAAATCAACAGACAAAACATTGCCATTGCGGTCCAAATTAATAATATTATATTTATCAACTTTAGTCATATAAATTTTTAATTGATAAAACCAATCGGCAGAAGTATCAACAGTTGCTTCAAAATGATCTACTAAATTATTCAAAGCAAATCCTATAACTTTATTCCCTGTGATATTTACTGTTGTTCCTATTATTTCTATTGTCACTTATTACCCCCCTTTCGTTTATTTAATTGTATTTATACTTTAAAAATATCTTTAATTTTATTTATAGCATCAGTTAAATAATGGATAGTAGCAGTTAGAAAAGCACCAACTATTACTAAGCTATCAAAAGCAGTTAAAGCCTCTTCACCTATATCAATACCAATACAAGTTGCAAAAGAAGGAACAATAGTTATTACAATAGTTAATAGTCCTATACATATTCCTAAAACTAAGAATTTCACACAACTATTCCCTATTTTTTTCCAATCAAAAGTTCCTTTATCAATTTTAATACTTTTCCAAGCACCAAGGCCCATATTAGCTAAATAAGCGCCTATAAACATTAATAACCCAATACCTACTTTTTCTAAATTACCCAATATTATAAAAAGTAATTCATTCATTTTTCATCTTCCTTATTATTAAAGTTTTCTTTATCCCCAAACAACGCCTTGTACATAGATATTAGAATAATCTGTATATTGATCTATAACAAGAGTTTTCATTTTAAACAAATTGTCCTCTTGAATACTAATATCATTAAACTGCACAGCTATATCATTTGTATAAAACATTATCGAGGTTTTACCCAACCAATTAATTTTTTCGCTTACCGTACAAGACCCTAAATACTCCCACACGTTATCATGAATCTGTATATAAAAATTTAATATTGCATATTTTGGCTCGAATCCCAGAACAAAAGATTGTTTTTGACTGTCTATTATATCATTAATATAAGCAATATCCCCCCCCCCAGCAAAGGGGGCATTATTCACAAAATTTATCATATCTACCTCTTATTACAATATATCCATATCATAATCAACATTGTCTATATCTTCTTTGGTATTTAATGTATCTATATAAGCACAAAGTTTTTTATAACGTAAAAGAATATTATTCTTATTTTCATTCAACTTTGTAAAAATAGTTTCTATATCTTCTTTACTATATAGTTCATAATCTTCTCCATCAGCATGATATAAATAATTATCATTGTTTTTATCATAATTAACATTATAATAAGCTGATAAAATATTTAACTGGTCAGTTTCCATAAAAGAAAAATGCTTTTTTATCTGGTCAGATAAAACAATATCAATTCCATTTTTTATTTCTTTAGAGCATCTTTTAGAAAATATAGATTTCTTTTTATTTTTATATTCTTTTATAATATCATCTGGCAAAGGAATTTCTGATAATGATATTATCTCATTATTTTCATTAAATTCAATTTTTACAAAAGGAAAAGAGTCAGGAATAGAAATATTGTCTGGAATAGCTACCCATCCATCAGGGACCGGACAATCTTGTTCCCAAATGGAGTTTTCATACGATCCATTTTCATTTGGTATTAAATTAATTATTTTCATTTTATGATACCCCTACAATATATACACAATATTCAGCTAATCCTGAATTAAATCTATTAGCAGAAAATTCGCCCACAGAATTGAAAGTGATCTTTATTTGAGAAGAAGTGGCACTAATATTTAAGTTTGAGCCATTAATTTGTTCATTACCTAATGTTATACTATAAATCCCTTTTGATATACTATACATAAACACACCTTCTGTCAAACCACCAGAATCTGCATAATATATTAAAAAATCTGCTTTGAAAGAAGTAGGGATAGTTATACTATTACTGCCATTTCCTGATCTTTTACTAATTGCAACTAATGGATAATTTACATAACCAGATTGAAGAACAAATTCAGTCCCCTTATTAGTAACATTAATATGAGTTCCATTTAATTCAAATGCAATTTTAGGCTCGGTTGCGTCAGAATTTTTTAGAAATCCAAAATTACCTTCTATATTAACATTGCCTCTAATATTACCACCAGTTAATGGAAGATAATCCCCCCCCCAGATTCACCTATCTTATTATTTAATTCCATCAATACTTGAGATACATTAGTACCAGTAAAACCAGTAGTATCTTTACTTAATTTGATTTGAGTATCTAATGATTCTGGATATAATTCATCATAATCAGAATCATTCTTTCGTTTCATTGTAATATTATATTTAGACATTTATTTCCATTCTCCATTTGATCCTATTTTTACGATACATTGTTTCCAAGCACCATTAACGCCATAATAAACAGTACCTTTAACCCATTTATTATTAACTCCTACATATACATTGTTATCATCTGATGAAGTATCTTGCCAAATAGCATATACAGTTCTTACATTATTATTCCATTGTTCCACCCATGTTTTATAAGAACCAGAAGAAGTAGTAGACCATCCTAACAATATATGATCTGCATAAGACAATGAAGGCTCAGTAGGAATATTATTAGTTTTAGTTCCGGTGCCATAATAATAATTTGTACTACTACTACTACTAACAGTAGTTCCACCATTTTGAGGATAATAAACCATTTGCTCTTGTTTTTTATAAACCCCATAAAGAGTGATGTAGCCAGCGCCGTAGGCTTGTTTATAGTCTGTATAACTTACAGAGCTACTTGACGACGATATACTCCATCCCTGAAAAGAATAGGAAGAATTAGATAAACATGAAGTATTAACAGTTCCATAATCAGTAGACATTACATGCCCACCATCATGATCTCCTCTTCCATAATAATACGCATCAGTCGTCTTTGTAGAAACAGAAACAGATTGTCTTGAACTACTTCCTCTATAATAATATTTTGTGTCGGTAGTAGTCCCCCCACCTTTAAAATAAACCCCATAAAGAGTGGTGTAGCCAGCATTATAAGCCCGTTCATAGTCTGTATAATAAAAATCGGTGGTTCCGTCCTCTGTTGCCCACCCCTGAAATTCATAAGTGCTATCTGCCGCACAAGAAGTAGTCACTGATCCATAAGTGGTCGAAACATCTCCTTCTTCATATACACCTTTACCATAAATATAAGAAGTTTTTTTTTCTTCGTATGCTGTCACAGATCGTCGAGTACTATTGCCTCTATAATAATATCTTGTACTTGTAGAAGTTTCATTTTTTTGACTATATATGCAATATAAGGTCTGTCTATTAGCTGTAGCCCAACTATTCAAAAATTCCATGTGAGCATCATAAATACCATTCCTGCTGGAATCAGTCGAGGCGCCAATTAAATTCCATCCTACTAATGTGCATTCACTACGCAAGTTTGGATTGTCAAGACTGTTAAGTAACTCAGAACTACTAAATCCTTTATAATATACTGTTGCAGCATATTTAGGTAAATCTAAATAATATACATAACTGGCGCTACCAACAGTAATAGCTGTATCATAATATGTATCACATAATACAATTTGCAATTCTAAGGAGCTTTTTTCTGGATAGGCATCTAAAGTAACATATCCAGAACTTCCAGACAATCTTCCTTTATACCAATAACGATAATTAGTAAAAGAACCACCTATATAAATATAATAATTACTTGTTCCTTTAACTTGTATTCTCGCCCCATCATTAAACCCATTAGGCCCAACCCATGATGCAGAAGTAGGTTTTGCAAAATTAGCCATTATATCTCTCCTTTAAGCATCATAAGCAATCAAAATAGCGCCATTAGCAACCCCTGGTAAACTGGAAGTGTTACCATGCAAAATGATCTTATAAGGTAAATAAGATTCAGGTATCTTTCCACCAGACAATTCTGCTCTCTGACTTAAAGCAGTATTCATTTCACTTATAGTTTTATTGAAAATAGCCATAGTAAATTGATCTGTGCCTACATAAGCAGTTATGTCATTATCACCTGTTGACAGTTCTGATGCTCTAACTACATCACTCATAATTACCAACCTCCTTCATCAGCTTGTGCCCAAGTCAATCCTAATTTATCAATATCAGCAAATGTTTTGCTTAATGCCGTTACTTCATCGAAAGTATATGCCTGAGCAATTTCCCCGCCAGTTACTTGAAACCAAACATCTCCTGTTTTTATGTCTGCAGGAGGCTCAGTGCTTACCTTTATAATATCAGGCTTATCTTGAGGTTTAACAGTTTCTTCTACTGCAACTATTTTAGTAGTAATACTGTTTATTGTTTCCGCAACCATTTTCTTTGTATCAAATTGTGCATTTTGTAATTGATTCAAAGCATTTGAATACTGAAAACGGTCCCAACTATTCTTAAATTCTTGCCATATTTCTCTATCATTCTTATGAATATCTTGGCTTCTTTCTGAATATTTCATATACAAATTATCCCTTTTTACGTAACTTCTCCAGTTATTTGAAACCAAAAATCACCAGGTTGTAATCCCTCCGGCTCTTCTTGAGATACTACATATCCAATCGTATACCAATTCAAAGTATATTCTTGAATAGCATTTAAAGTATCATTCATTGTATTAAAATAATCAGCAGTAATTATTTTTTTCTGATGATCGGGAATTTGCTCCAAAAACTCATTTGCGGCCTCTATATCTCCACGGCTCATAGCAGATTGATATTGTTGAATCAACTCTCCATCTTCTGCCGTTATATTTTGCAACGTCTCAAAAGTTTGTATTTCATCAGGAAAAACAGTCATATTTTCACTTCCTTTTTAAGATAAATCAAGAGTATATGTGCCTGGTTTATCAACAACAATTTGACGATAAGCCCATAACTCACTTTGATTTAAATAATGTACATAATAATTCCCTGCGTTTGGTAATTGCAAATTTAATTTATAATTCTCAGTAGTCCCGGAAGCAACTAATACTCCTCCTGTATCTAAAACTTGTATAGGCGTTTTTTCATACATTGTTGTTATATCTAAATAAATATATTGATTGCTATTAGAAGTTGTATAATATGGATAAAACGTAATAGCATTAATATTCATAGATACAGAATCAGAATAAGTAACAGAAAAAGATTTTATTATGTACTTTTTTTCTTCTTGTCCTCTTGCTGTATGAGTAAATAAAATATTAACATCTAACCAAGGAATAGGCAAAGTAGATAAAGTAATACTATCATTTAATCTTGTTGCCCAATAAAGCTCTATATTTGCTCTTTGCAAAGCTAAATCATCATTTATGATATTATCATATTCTCCACCATAACACACTTTGCGAATTTCACCAATAGACCCATACACATAAAAAGGACTATTCACATTCAAATCTTTAGCAATAGCATATACTTGGTCATGTCCCAACAAAATATACGGAGGCTCTTCATGCCTAAATTGAATTACATAATACTCTCCTTCAGAAAGCGACCTAATAATAGTACCGTTAGGATCAGCTAAAGATTTAGGCTGTGATCCATCTGCATTCATAGATACAAATTCAAAATTTCCAGAACCAGAAGGAGCGATAAATCCCAATGTCTCATTATAATCATAAGCCTCTGGTCCAGCAGAGTTGGGCAATGTTAAAACATTAACATTAGCACCTTCATATCTAATACTCTTTATCTCAGGAGTTTCACAATAATAATCTACTTCGTTAGTTCTTCCATAAACTTCTATAACATTTTTCACTGATTCAAAATCTGTATTTACATCTTCACCAATCAATACATCTTGCAAAATTGAATCAGTCATTGTTATCGGTTCATCTTCATCAGCGGGAATAGGTTCATAATGAAATATACCATCTATATCAAAATAAACTTGATAATTAGGAAGAATATCTCTAAGTTCTTCCAATAAATTATACAAAGTCCCGCCCCTATCTATTTGTATATCATAAGGAACTTCTTGAATTACACCATCAACATTCTTACACTCTTCTACAACATATTGCTCAAATCCTGCTAATTTAATAGTTGCAATAATAGCATCTCTTACGTTGCTACCTTCTGGAATAAGAGTAGGAACACCAGGTAAATATCCATTCCTTAATCCAATTATTTTTGCCATTAAATCTAATCCCTGCAATGACAAAGAATTGGTAGTAGCATCATAAGTCCATGAAGGAGCATTAACCATAAATATACCTTGATTATACCATTGTATCTCTCCAGTGAGTATATTATTATATCCAACTAATATCTTTATATATTTATCTAACCAAACATTGCTTCCTGGTCCTGCATTGAATTTATCATCTACTGCAATTAATGTTAAATTACAACTTCTTCTTAAATCACTATCTGCATCAACATCTATTGATAAATCCATTAAACTTCCACTTATCTCATCGTCCACTTTATATTGTCCAGATTCAAGAGATAAAATTTGAATTTTAAGATATAATGCAGTATTCTTTTGTTTTAATATCTGTAAATCTGCTTGACTAAGACTTATCATATTAATACTCCAAAGGAATCATCCCATTATTATATAAATCATCTCTATTATTTGGTTCGCCTATTTCTGTCCAAGAAGAAGTTACTGTTGTTATTCCCATACCATAATTTGCGTTATAATCAACAGAAGGAGAATCTACAATAATAGCAAGCCAAGAATTTCCGTTCCAATCTTTAATAACTTTCGGCTTTTTATTAGTCAAAAATTGTAATATTCTATTAGTTTTATCAACAATTTCTCGACGATTTATTATCCCATTTTTTTCAAACCCATCAGGGAATATATTACCTGTAATACCGCCCGTTTGATAATTAGGTGTCCCATTATAAATAATTGTTGGATACTTTTTTCCGAAGACTTGATAAACTCCTACTTGCTGATTCTGCATTGTAGTAGAATAACTAACGCCATTATAAAATTTAATAATACTATCTACATCACAAACAAAAACTCCTCTAAAATTAACAAGAATTTCATTTGTAATATATTCCATTTCATGTCCAAAAGTATCAACAGGAACAAGAGCATATTCATAAATAGTATTATTTTCTGAAACTAAATTATCATAAAAATGAAAATTATATTCTCCTCTGCGGTTTAACTGAAAATCTTGAATAGTAATCCAATCAAAATCGCCCTTAACTCTTCTCTTAAACCGAACTCCATCAGCAAATGAAATCTGACCTAACAAACTTCCTGCATCTAAAGTCCCATCAAAATGAGCATCCATAATAGTATCTATTCCCCATCCATCAGGAGGGACATTAGTGTAATTAATATTTGTATTTTTAGAAACTATTAAACGATCATATATACCGCCTTTTATTTTTACAGTAGTAAATACATTGCCTTGACTAAAAGGAAGAGGATCAACCGAATTTCCATCTGAATAAAAATTATATCCTAAAAGTCCTATCATGTCTGTTCCCCTAAATTCTCTATAATTAATTCAAATAAATTATCTACGTATTTGACCCATAAAAATAACTGATCTTTATCTTCAAGAATAGGTATTGCATCACTAAAAACAACATGCACATCTTTAATTGATGTTAAATCAGGATGATTGTCGGCATGTAATTCAAACCAGGCTAAATTTTCTTCCTTGTCCTCATTATAAAAAATACCAACTTGTTTTATTTCATTTTCCAACATTATATTATAAACATTAGGTATACCCCCACCAATAGTTTCATAAGTATCAAAATCTCTTCCCCATACTCTTAAAACATATCCATCAGGAATAACAATATTTTTATCCCAAGTTACAGAAGGAGTCTTTTTATTCTTTGTTCTTAGATCAGCTTCCTTATTATCAATATACTCAATGTCTCCCTCACCTGTACCAGGTAAAGAACTTAAATTTACAGTTATTTCCACTCTTCCTTCATCACATAAATTATTTAGTTGAAGAGCATCGCTTCCTACTCCAGATTCTATATAATAAACACTAAAATCAAAAACATTCGGATAGGTATCTATAAAATCATGTTCTGTTACTATATCTACGTCAATATGATATCTACTGCCATTTTGTAAACCTGTAAAAGTTCGACTAAAAGTATATTCTCCACTATTCTCTTCATAAGAATATGATACTGTTTTAACACCGGTCGAAGTTATCAAAACATCATTTTCATCATACAATTTTATATTATATGATTTTAATAATTCTTTCCTTCCAATGCCGGGGCTATAATTAAATATAAAATTATAACTGGAGTAACTGAGACCTTGAATATAATTAGCACCTAAAACCACAGGAGTAGATATTGCCCAAAATACTATAGTATTAGAAACTGATGATGTACCATCATCATTATATGTCGTTAAAAAAGCCCGATATTGTTTTTCATTGGAAATAGAATTAATAGGCATACTATGTTCATATATCCCGTCACCTTTATACCAAGGATATAATTTTGAAGTTCCCTGATAGACATAATTATCGCCAGAACTGGATATATCTTGCACATACAATTTACTTCCTTCCGGCTCATCTCCCCCAGCTATTGAAAAGCGGAAGGGTATTGAATTGCCAAAAGGAGCACCAGTCAAAGCGTTAAAAGTAGGTTGAGACAATAAATTAGGCGTTGTTAAAGACATGAAACCACCTCCTTATCATTTAGGTGCTAAAATAAAACCCTGACTCACTTGCCCTTGAGGTATAAATACTTTAACAGTTTGATTTGTAACTAAATCTCCTATATTTCCTCCATACACAGGCAATTTGTAAATTTTATCTTTTACTTTTACTTTCTTTTCTCCATCTTCTAATACTACTAATCCAGTATATATTTGAGTTGTATTTTTTCTTACTTTAGCATCAATTAATACTTCAATAGCATCTATAAAAATTTTATTGAGATTAACCATATACTCCCCTTAAAAATATAAGAGGGGAAGTTATCCCCTCTTATATGCTGTCTGATAAGCAAAATTAACTAAAGATTGAACAAATTCTTGAACGTCATTTTTATTCTTAATACTTGGGAAAGATAAATCTACATTACTCATATTAAGCTGGAATCCTTTGTCTTCTGTCGGTAAATTGCTTAAAAGATCAATAGGATTCATTTTGCCCCAATCCCATAAATTCTTTGTGACATCAGAAGGGAGAATACTATCCCCAGTATTTAATAACCTAAGTTCAGGCCCTTCTTCTCCCACAAGAGACATACCGCCTTTAGAAGACAAAGTACCCTTAGCATTCTTTTCAACTAATTTGCTCCAAAGACCATTAATTGGATTATATTTAGCACCAGGAGTATATGGATGTACAATCTCATAATCTCCTCCGGCTGTATGAATAATATCACCAATAGTAGCACCTTCTGGAGCATTACCGCCTGGAGCTACATCTAAATGTTTCCCGCCACCAACATATTCACTTTGATAGCTACCATCTTCATTAACTCCTGTAATTCTATAATTACCACCAGCAGTTGAAACTATTGTGCCAACAGGTAATCCCTTAGTTTGTGTTTTACCATCCTTAATATCAACATCTATAACACCGACACCAGGAACCCAAGCAGTACCCGGAGTCCCTCTTCCACCTTCGGCATTTGGACCAGATACTACTGTATTTTCATCTTGCCCTGTTTGCCAATTTTCGTTTTCGAGTTGTTGCATGAGTTGAATATATCGGTCAACATAATCCTGTAAATTACCAAGACGTTTTTCCCAATTATCTCCCTCAAGTTTAATACCTAATATTTGTTCGGCTAATAAACGATCTTGAAGATCATTGACTTCGTCAATAGCACTACCATATTCATCAACATAATCCTGCCAATATTTAATTTTTTCTTCAAGAATTTTTAACTCTTCGTCTCTATTTTTCTCTAACTGCTCTATTTGCTCTTCGAGAGCCTTTTCAGCCTTATATCTATCCAGCTCTTTTTGCGCTTCAGAAATAGCGTCTGTATCTTGTATATATTGAAACCGTCCATCTTTATATACATACAATTTTTGAGTACGAGCTTTTGCTAAGGCATCCAACTTTTCTTGAAGCTCTATCTGCTCATTAGTTTCTTCATTTTGCTTCTCTAATTTTTCTATCTCAGCATCATATTTATCATTAATAGCATCTTTTTGCTCTTCGAGTTTGTCTATTTCTCTTTGAGCTAATTCAGCTACATAATTTAAGGCTTTTTCAATATTATCAGCTTCAGTTTCCCACGCATCACGTTCAGCCTCTATATAATTATCGAGCGCATCTTCTCGTTGTTCAAGATAATACTCATAATCAATTAAGCCTTGTTCATACCAATCGTCCATCCATTCCATGACGCGACGCCAAGCATCAATTTCATTATCAGTGCCCCAATCATTGAAATAATTACGATCTTCTATATAATCTTCTGAGCGTTTTAATCGTTTATCAAAGGCATCCTGTTGGAGTTTAAGAATATCTTCTTCATACCCCCACCACTCTTTCTGAAGTTCCATTATATACTCAGACTCATCGTCAAGTCCTTGTTTTCTATAACTTTCAGCTTCATCATGAGCTTTCTTTTGCATTTGACGTAAATGAGCTATCTGTTCTTGTTCAGTAGCACCATTCTTTTCCATTAAATACAATTTATGATCTAATATATCCATCTGTTCTTTATACAGATCATTTTGTTCTTTAATGGCATCATTTTCATCCTTTATTGCTTTGGTAGAAGATTTAGCAGTAGATGTCTTTTTCTTGGAAGCAGAAGATGAAGAGGAAGAAGAAGGTTTTTTAGAAGATGGCGGTTTCGAGGTAGAAGGTTTTGACCCAGAAGGTTTTTTATCTCCCCATAAATTTCCAACAGTGTCTGAAACATCTATTATAGATTGTCTTCCTGTACCTTGAGCATATCCACCTTTTACATCTTCTTTTTCTACTTTATACCCAACATTCCCACTAATGTCTTTATTAGAAGTAACAACCGCTCCTTTGGGTAAAGTAACTATTTCAGGACCTTGTTCTCCTACCCAATATTGCCCGGCTCTATTTACTTTACCTCCCTGAGCTTTGCCGCCGCCAAGATCAGGAATAATATAACCTAAAACTTTCTGAGCACCGGAAACAGTTTGTGAAATAATTCCCTTCAAACTATTCCAAATTGAACTGACTCTATTATAACAATTTTGGGCAGCAGAAATTAAACCGCTGAATGCGCCCTGAGATGCACTTGTATCTACTGGATTATTTGTAACCTCTTGTTGAGCATCTTTTACTCCTTCAACAGGTCCAGCAGCATCTTCAGCCGCAGACTTTTCTTCATTTAATTCGGTCTGACTTGCATCTGTATTAGCCGGATTTTCAGTCACTCTCTTTTGAGCAGTGGCAACTAATTCTAATGCTCTTGCATCGGCATCTGCTACTCCCTTACTCTCTAAGAAAGAAGCAATCATGTCAACATTCGCATTAGCCAGTCCTTCAACGCCTAATTGAGCCTCTAACATCGTATAAGCTAAATTAGTGACTTGTTCTTGAAATTCCTCAAAAGTGGTAGAACCAGATACAAGCCCCTCAAGAATTTCATCCCAACCTTCCAATCCACTAAATGCTTCATTTAACTGCATAATAGACTCAAAACTTAACTGTCCATTTTCAGCAAATTCAGCTACAGATTGAGAAAGTATGTCAAAATATCCGCCTACATCTCCTAAACCACTTAATTGCCCTGATAAAGAATTTATGCTTTCTGCCGCCACCTCAATAGTTGTTCCAAAATGATCCTGAAAGAAATCAAGAACACTAATGGTTTCTCCATTTAGTACCATTACAGCATTCTTTAATCGTTCTGGAAGCTCTCCTGTCTTTGCATATAACTGAGTCATTGTATCCCAATATTCAGTTAATACGCCCTCTTGCTCTAAAAGGTCATCATTAGCTTCAGCTATTTGCTTAAAATCGCCAGAACTTAAAGCCTCATCGACTGCTTTTTGATAATTATTCCACTGAGTAATTGCTTTTTCGATATATAGCTCAGTGTCCATCATTTCTCCAGTAATAGTAGCACGAGTTTTTTGTCCTGATGCTATTCTATCACTGGTCGGAGAAGCAGTTAAAATAGCTTCTAATTTTTCAGTCTCAAGAGACGCTATATTGTTCTTCATCTGTTTTAATTGCTCATTATAAGCTGCTAAAACAGATGCACTTGCACCGCTACCCTCTAATTCTGCTATTTTCTGTTCAAGTTCGGAAACAGCTTCTGTTGTTTCATCAATCTCATCTTGAATAACATGCTCGGCAGTAGCTTCTTCCATAGATTTCTTTGCAGCAAATCCAACAGCAACAAGCGCACTGGCCAACATTGCTATTGGTCCAGCAAAAGTACCTATTTTACTTAACGCACCAGACAATTTACCGACAGAACCAGAAGCACCACCAGCGGCCTTAGCAATACCACTTATAGCATCACCAGTGGCAGAAGCCGCAGAAGCAGCTTTGCCTACATCTCCCATAGCGGAGAACAATTTACCCATATTAACAAATTTAGCTCCCACTTTCCCGGCAATAGCTAAGAAACCTGTGAGAACTCCGCTTAATAAAGTAAATTGTGTTACTGCTACGCCAACATCTGTTGATAATAACTCTAACCCAGTGTTAGCTAAATCTAATATTCCTTTAACAAGATCGCTATCTATAACAGAAGTAGATAATTCTTGAAAAGTATTTTTGAGATTACCAACTTTTGCCTCTAAACTATCCATATAAGCAGCATTCTCTTTTGTGGCAGAGCCTGCTGAATCCATTGCGGTTGCTGTCGCATTTATAGCAGATTCAAAGTTGGTCATAACAGAAGTTAATACGTTAAATTGGTTTTTACCAGCAAGAGCCTCACCAATAGCAGCTTGTTCTACACTGGCTAATTCATCCCAAGCAACCGATTGACCTTCTACACCTTCATAAAGTTCTTTTAAAACTTCATATGTTGATTTCATTTCTCCCTGAGAATCTCTCAGAGAAATATTAACTTTACCATTAGCAGCTACATATTTATCTGTTTCCGCTGCTAAGGCTGCAATATTTAAACCTATTGTCCGTAAGCCGTTGCCTACTTTGCTGGGCTGCCCGACAAGTATCTCAGTGCCCGCAGTTACCACTTAATAACATAATTATTTAGATCATATCATCATATCTCTATGCAGGGCTTTTGGATAATTAAATCTACTCTACTCACTTCGTCTATTAAAATAGCTTATTCTCTATTCAGAGTTACATTTATTATTCGTTTTCGATAGTCTGTGAAGATTTTACTATATTTCAATAGTAACTATCCTGCGGATTGTTCATTACAATATCCTTTTTCCTTTTTACTATACCCTTGACATTACTCTTGGCCCTTATAATATTACTATTATAAGTTAGTAGAAAAAGACATTAGAATATCCCCGCAATTCACCCTAAAACGGCCTTTATTAAAACCGCATCAATAATATGTTCGGAATTTTCAGCCTCTATATTAAAGGCTTTCATTTGAGAAATCAAAAATTGTGCTGCATCAGCACTTGATACTTGAGTATCAGCAATATTCGTATATTTAACTGCTATTTCTGCCAATAAAGCAGAATCACTATCATCAAAAGAGTTTTTTCTGAATTCAGTGGCAGCTTGTAACATTTCCGACAGTTAATCATCTATTGGACCATATTCTTCCATTTGTTCATTTTGCTCTCGATTATCTTCTTCAATCATTGATTCAATAACTCCTTCATCTGTTTTCTCCCTTGAGAAAATAGCACAAAAAATTCCTGTTATTCCTACCATAATAAATGGTAAACACACTACAATTTTTGGCAATTCAGAAGGTCCAGCATAAAGAATAGCTAAAAGAATAAACCAAGCAATTATTAAAACAAAAACAAACAAACATACCATGGTTCCCATCTCCTTTTTAATTCTATTGTAATTCTATCACTCATAAAATCAAAAAGTCAATAGACAATTTTTACGAAAATACTTTCATATTTTCCTGGACTATTTCTTCACCCTATAATATTTGGAGGGGTCGAACTTTTAAAGTCTCTTGACACATCCCTCTTCAGGACTTCGCAACCAATCAACCATTTAATGATTATATAATCATTCCAGACTTAGGTATTTCTACCATATCTTATTCTATTTATTGTTAATAGTTTCCCGCATTCATATTATCATATCTCATATAATATTGTAGCTAAATAGACTTTAGGTGTTATTGGATTTTGAACGATTCTCAGTGCTAATTTACCATTTTAACACTCCGGCCAGAAACATTAACCGGTACGCCCAAACTGTTTACCAGCTTGAGATAGTTGTGAAGTATAACTCTGTAATCCTTCTTCACTCAAATCGGAAACCTTTTTAAATTCCGTCAGTGCACTATCTAATTCAAAGACTTGATCTACCATAGACCTAATAGCACTTGCTGAAGCGTCCATTATCATATTCGCTTCTTGGAAAGTTAAGCCTATATCCTTAGCAATATCATTTAAATTTTTAGCACTACTTGTCGCCTTATCTAATCCAGAAGAATCAGCACTTATTTTTATTTTAGAATCTATTCCTTTTAACTGACTTTTTATGCTTGATAAATCAAGCTCTACGTCAGTTATAATAGAATAATTAGAGCCTCCTGCCATAACTCACCCATCCTTTTTATTGATTATTAATAATTTTACTCCACGCAATAAGTATGGCTTCAGCTTGATCGTCTTGAGTTCTTTTGCTTTTAGAGCCGTGCCATTCTAATTTTAAGTTAAATAAACTATTCGCCATAAGAATAGCCTTTTTTTTTAAAACTTCTCTTTTACGACCATCTTTTGTTCCATCAAACATATTTAATCTACTTCTCCAAACAGTAGGAGAAATATATTCAATTTTTATATCAAAATTAATACAAATATCAAAAATAAAACCATGGACCGCCCCTAATAATAGAAGATTTTTATTACTTCTGCTTTCTAAAGGAACATCCTCCATATAAGCCATTACAGGTTTATATTTTTTAATTATTTTTTCTATTTGATTTTTTTGTTCTATCAATCTTTGATGCCATTCATCACTTTTGGCTTTGATTTCTGTACTATAAATTAAATTTTTATCATCAAAAACAGAAATACCAGTACAAGTAGTAGAGGCATCAATCCCCATAATTACACTCATTAATTTTTATCCAGTCCAATACCAGAAGTATGGCGCTTCCATTTTAATCCAGCAGCAGTCATTCCAGCCTCAAAATATTTTCTTAATTTATTTTTTCCTAAAACTTTTTGAAGTTGTTTGAAAGCATTTCTTTTAGTAGTCCAAAATCCTGTTCCAAACACATGACCTGCCATACCTTCATAAATAATATCAGCCAATCCTTGCCTAACATCTTCCCCAGTGAATACAGAAGGGTGGTATCCTAATTTCTCAGGAGCCCATTTAAACTCTGATGAAATTCCTCCACCACCCCCTGATGTCGCTTCCCAGGCTTCTCCAAAAGTATAAGTTCTTCCATATACATTGGGAGACCCTGAACCATACACTACTTCTTGAATAATATCATAATTTTCTTCTAAAATTTTATCAGCAGTGTAATCTACAGCTTTCTGTAAGGCAGGTTCCAATAATGCTCTCAATTCTGCATCATTCCGAGCGCCCATTTTTCACCTTCAAAGAATTATTTATATAATTAACAATTTGAGTTAAATTTCTTTCAATAGAAGTATAATATTTAATACATTTATCAATATCATCTAAATTTAGAATATGACTTTTTACTGTATCAATTAAACCAGAAGAATGCAATAATTCATGCCCATTTTCACTAATTTCATCATCTTTTATATCTGTACAAAAATGAAGAATTAAAACATCATAATTTATTTGTCTTTTATCCCAATCATCAAATTTCATTACACCACGAGCAATAGCATACACTTCAGAATAATCCAAATATCTTTTTACATGAATATCATATTCTTCAAGATAGATGGCATCTTTTTCCTTTATTTGTTTCATACAATTCTCCTTTTATAATTTAATAAATTTTGCAATATAAGCTCCTCCTAAGCCTATTAAAACTAAAATTAAAGGCCAATTATTTTTTATATATTGCAAAATATCAAATTTACCTTTATCTTCTACTAATTGAATTTTATTACTAACTTCATCTATTTTATCATTAGTCTTATCTGATAAAATATTAAATTCTTCTTGAATTTCCTTAATGGATGTAGATTGAGTCTCCATTTTTTCATTTAATGCTTGCATAAAAAACTGTATCTCTTGCATAGTTTTACTCAACAATTCACAAACTGATACATTTCTATCCACCATTTCTTTCAAAAATGGACGAGTGCTTTCAATCTCAACCAACCTTTTATCTATATTATTCAATCTTTTATAAATTGCGTCAATATCTTTTTCTACATCCATTTACAGCGCCCCTTTGACAGACCACTTCCCATTTCTATCCTTAGATAATTTTACATAGACTGGAACATAATCAAACGGATTTTTCAAAACAATAATATTATTTTTAACTTCTATATATAAAGATTTTTTCTTTTCAAATTGTACTTTATAATAATTCTTAGGTATTACCTCTGGTTTTTTTTTACAAGTATTGTTCATTCTTGGATTAACCCTATATTCATTATTTTTATTGCAATAAAATAAAAAAGGACAAAATCCATTATCTACATTGCATTTTCCAGCTTTTATATTAATATATTCACACATTTTTTCGATATAAATATAGGAGGGAAGAACCCTCCTATATTTACTAACCATAAATTATTCTACAGTTACCTTAACAAAAGCAGGATCTACTTTATCTGTATAATTAGTTAAATTAACAGAAACAATAGCCGTTCCCGCAATAGAACCAGCAGTTATTTTACCATCATGTGCCCCAACAGCAATGCCAGTAGCAGTAGAGGCAGGATCAACTTCTACTACAAAGGTAAAATTAGAATTATCTTTCCGCTGCGCAGGAAGAGACCCTCTATAAATTACTCTGACAGATAGGGTTTCGTTTCCATTCTGAGAAAGTTCAACATCACCATTTTCTACAGCAATACCAATAACATCATCTTGCCATTTAGCATTATAAATTTCCTCAGTCATAGTACCATAATAAGGGTCTTCTTCACAACTGGTTTCATCATTAATAGCTAAAGCAGAACCAGTTAAAGAAACTGTTGCCGCGCCGGTAGAGGTTAACGCAAGATTCTGATTTCCGTCCATTTGTAAACGAGGCACATCAGTAATTAATCGACCATAACGTGTCTGCTCAGTTTGAACATTAATATCCCCAGAATATAAATCATTTAAAATAACCACATGAAGTTCAGAAGGAACATACTGAGTTTTAATTCTAATAGATTTAGCATTCTCATTTTGATAGAAATATTTTACACAATAATGATCATTGCTTTGAGAACCAGGAATTGTCATAGTATTACCACTAATAGTACCAATCGTCCAATCAGAATCAGAAGGTTTCTTATACCAACCAATTAAAGTGCCATCAAACATTACTGGAGTTTCAGTAAGTTCAACATTTCCTCCACCGCCACTAACCGTCACTTCTTCTTCTACAACAGATAAACCGCCAGATTCGATATTAACACCAAGAGAAGCTGCAATATACTCGAAATTAAACATTGCATCAGTTAAAGTGATAGCAAGATTACTATCATGGAAAAACTTACCCCATAAAGCATTGCCTTGACCACCACGAACTTCTTCCGCAGTAATAGTAAAGTCGAAGGTAGTGTCAGTTAAAGTTTTAGCATAATTTTCACATAGAGTCGTTAATTCTATGCCGTTCTCTTATGAACTGCTCATGCTTTCACATGAGATAAGACTATATGTTTTTCTTAAATATTCATATCAATAAATAACAATCGCTTATTACTCGTAATTAAATCTTTAATCGCTTTATTTATCTCTTCTTTAGAAGGAAGAGTATCTTGATTATTTCCTTTTATTCGCAAAATTTTGTACCCTTTTTTCATATTCACCTTAATATTTAAATTTATAAACATTTAAGAAATTGGATTTTTCGAATCACTTGATCCTACCTTTTCGCAAAAAAGTAGTCGTTGAAGGTTTCTCATATCTTTTTGCAAGACTTAGAGCTTTCCCTGCTGAACACCCATTATTATCAAACACTTAGGATTTAACCTTATGTTCATTTCATAACTTTTTTCTGCTTTCGCAACCTCTCAGCTTACCTTTTCAAGTTACTGTTTGGGCTTATGAACTTTAGGGATTACCAGCAATTAACCCAAAGTACACACTTTTCACAAAATGTGCATGGCCTTTTATTTTACCACACCAATTAACTCATTATTTTTAAAAATTAATGCACGACCTACGCCAGCAGCATAATGATTTTGAGCCATTAATTTCACTCCTTATAGAAATTATTAAAAGCAACATCCATACTGTCTCCATAAGAAGTATTAGATGTTTGTTTAATACTTGAACTGTCGCCCATAGATTTTTTATATTCATCTACATTAACGACATAATCATCAAATTTGCCTTTTTTCTTTTTAAATATCCAATTATCAAATTTATCAGCCTGTCCACTATAAATAGCTATAGGCATAATAACATTATATTTAATCTCTTCATACACTTCCGCAAATAAAATCGAATGACTACGATAAGTCATATCTAATTGTTCTTTTTTAGAAAGACCTGTATGAGAAGTAATAATAGCTATTTTTCTTTCTAAATTAGGAGAAATTAATCCTTTATTTCTTAATTGATCTTTTTCATCCATATTTTTCTTGAAATTGGGATCAATATATTCATCATCATATCCCGGAAAATTTTGATACAAAATAATTCGTTTTATATCATCAAATTCTTTTTGATTAATTTTAATTCCTAATTCTTTGTCTATTATATAAAATTTTTCGTCCTCTGTAATAATTTGAGGTTTTTTAAGTTTTAAACACAAAATTAAAATATTCAATAATTTTTGTATATTAACTTCATCTTGAAATAAAATAACTACTATAAATTTTAAATAAGACATTTGAATTATTTCAATAGAAGAATTAGAATTTTTATCTACAGTTAAAATACCAACGCTGCTAAGAAAAAATTCACTATCTTTTAATTGTATTGGATATATATTAATCTCATTATCTTTTAATTTATATTTAACAGGTTCATCTAAATAAAAATACCTGGTTTTTAAATATTCTATATCTACCATCAAGAATCACATTCAGTTTCTATACCTGTATCGCCAACCAATACACTAATAAATAATTGTTTTCCTGTATATGTTTTTGAATTTCCAATTACACTCCTTGATAAATCATATCTCGACATATCTTGATGAAAAGTCATTTTCCCTACGCCATCAACTTCTGTACCATTCAAAACAGATAACAACCGATTTACAATTAAATCTCCTCTTGACACAGGAATGCCATTATATTCCACCAAGGACATTTTACCACCATATAAAATATCAAAAGCATAAGTAACATTACCAACATATAATGATTCAGGCTCAATATAATAATTATATATTTTTATCAAACATTTAGATTCTGCAATAGCATCCTCAATTAGATTAGTAAAAAATATACCATATTGTTCTTGAGGCCCACTCTTCCATACCAATTCCATTTTTTCAGAAAAAGTCAGATTGGGTTTATCTAAAGCATCATAATCATTATATTTCAACAATTTCCAAATAATCTCATCTGATAAAGCTAAATGTTTTAGAATATTATAAGGAATAGTTGGTAAAGCATAATAACTATTATACATAATAACCTCCTATCCCATCATACTAATCACATCTAATGATAATACTTCATCAAAAGTAAAATTAGGATTATCATTTTGAATTTTAATATATATAAATTGCGGATTATTACTAATTTTTTTGCCAGTTATAGTAAACATATAATTGTCATTTTGTTCTATATCTATATAGTCATTAAACAAAACAATTTCATTTTCTGTCAAACTTAAAGACAACATAGATAAATTATTAATTATTTCTGAACCATAATTAACTTCTATTTTAAATTGAATAGATTCAAATTGACGAATCTGACTGAATGCAGGTTGAATAATAAGTTTAGGCGTAACATTTTCTTTGTCTACAACTTTAATATTTATACTATCATAGACTTTTTTATTACCTTTTAAATATCCAATTATTTGACATTCTCCAGAAGAACCTAAAACTGTATATTCGCCCTTTTTATTTATATTTACTATTCGCCAATTAGTTGAATACCAAATTATATCTCTCTCAACTTCTTCTCCATTTAACAAAATCTGAGCTTCTAATACTCCTTTATCATTCTTAACCAATTCCATATTATTAGAATTAATTTTCAAAGTATAATTAAAAGTTCCATTATAAGCTAATTGATTCTCTATATCATCTTTCGCTTGAAGTTCATCAAGATATAAATCAAGATATAATAAAGTAGGTTCATTAGAAATAGATTTATCTATTATTGTATTTTGATATGCTAATAATTTAAACGGACGACCACCAAGAATATATCTGGTATTTATTTTGAAAAGTCTTAATGTATCTTTATTGCCTTGAACTATTACAGTAGCATGATTATTAGGAGTAATAACATAACTACTAACTTGAACATTTGGAGAAGTCATATCATAATCAACTACACAAGGCACAACAAAAATTTTGCCATTTTCAGGATCAACAATTTTTAAAACATTATTACAACGACGGACACCTATATCTTCATTAACAACAGCATAACTATCTGTAAAATAACAAATCCAATAATTGTCATCAAATTTATAATATAAACCTCTTTTTACTTGATGATTTATATTTCTAAAAAGCAGACGTTTAAAATCCTGCCCATTTGTAAAACCTCTGTTGCTTAATCCAACTACATTATCAACCCAAACTTCAATTTTCCTAAAGTCATAAGACCCAAAATCCACTTGTTCTTCTATGGTACATCTTGCAGAGGTATATTCCCATTGTTGATCTATTGCCGCTTGTTGTTGATCTCTAAAATAATCATTAGGAGTTTGAATAATCCCATTATTTATCGCATTCTCAAAAAAACTATAATTCATACTCTTTCTCCTTAGAAAGAATATTAATAATATGAAAAACTATTCGTTTTACCTGACTATGCTCTGCTTTATCTCCTAAAATATAAAGACCTTTAATAGCCGTTGCAATATCATTATTATATCCTAAATACCAAACATATAATCTATCTAAATATTTAATATAAGTATCTTTATTAACATTTGAATCAGGAGCGTCAATTTTTTCAAATTGAAAAAGAAT
>OKTI01000462.1_pt1 | contig 23786 bp, 10 predicted proteins | sample 1606071 | NCBI WGS metagenome assembly OKTI01 (sample SAMEA3879500, study PRJEB24766) | human gut metagenome | biome: human-associated habitat; feature: feces | place: USA | collected 1985/1987
CCATCGTTGTGAAGCGTAAGGGCGGAGCCGGTGCGGTCTATGTGAAATCCGTGAAGTTGAACGGACATAAACTGGATGGTTATGTGCTGAAACATGCCGACATCATGAAGGGTGGCACGCTGGAGTTTGAAATGGTGGCCCGGCCCAAAGGGAAAGTGTTGGATTTGCGATAGTGTAACAGGTGTGCGCTCTTCCTTGCGGTGGGGGCATCTGAAACGTATGAATGCTGCGTCCTGTCTTTTTGTAGCGGGACGCAGCATTTTTATTGCAAAAAGTTAGTCGGATAGCCGTTTTTTTCGTCTTGAGAAGTTCGAATTACGGTCAGATAAAGTGACTTTATTGCAAAAAATAAGGGTCAAAACCTCCTGATTCCGGTCTTTTTTCCTTTTTTCGGACCACTTTTCTGCTGCGAATGATTTTTCGTTTGGCTTAGATTGAAAAATCATTTGCCGCATAACTTTTCGACTCTCTTTGCAGAATACGAAGATTTCCTTTGGAAAATGAAGGATATCCCCTCGGTTATCACCCTTTTTTCATCTAATTGACGAAAAAAAACGGTAAGAAAAGTAATGCAAAATGTTTATGGAATCACTTGGATGCTTTCATTATTTTGTTTGTGTGCGGACAAATATTCCTGAAACGTTTCAGAATGTCGTCAAGACGCCTCTGCGGTTTTCAAAATGATAAAATGCCAATGCGCGAGAATACGTTATTTCCGTTTATTCCCGGCAACGGACGGAAATACGCGAATCTCGGCACGTTAGATTTGGCATTTTGACACTTATATTCAGAAGCCGGAAAGCTATAGACGTTTCTTGGGACTATAGGGTGGCTTCAACGACATGACGATTGTAGTATGTTAAGATAGCCGAAAACGATTGTAGGTTTTGTTATAAAGTGTCAAAGAAACACTTTACGTCTGTGGCAGGAAAGTGCAGTGTTATTTGTGCATGTAAAAATGATAAAATCGTGTATCGTCGTGCTTTATGAGCCGCTTTGAAGCATGAATTTCTTTTTTTGACGCATTCCTATCATTCGTATGGCTTCTTTGTGCTTACTTTTGTATTGCGATAAGTGGAAGAATCGCATACTGTAGGGTTCTGAAATGTTAAAAAGGAATGTTGTAGTTATTATGTTTTTTCCATTAGACGAGTAGATGCAAAAATGATTAATATATGAAAAAACGTACGAAGAAAAACCTGACCGCTTGCCTGTGCGCCGCAGCGTGTTTGTCTTTGCTCGGTTCGTGCAAGGACGATTACCTCTATGATGATGAGGCTCCGACGTGGTTGAATGGAAGCCTTTATGAGTTCTTCGAGAAAAATGGCGAGTTCAAGGCTTACAAGGCTTTGATTGACGATTTGGGATACAAGGATATGTTGAATCGTACGGGGGCTGTTACACTCTTTCCTGCGAAAGATGAGGCTTTTACTCGTTATTTTGCTGCGAAGGGAAAATCAGGCGACGTGGAGCAACTGGTGCATGAATTGCCGGAATCTGCAAAAAAGTATCTGTTCAATTCCACGATGCTGAACATGACCTATCTGGCTCATCAGCTTTCCAATGTGGAATCGAGTGACGTTGGAGGTGGAGAAGGTATGGCATTGCGCCGCAATACGGTGCTTACGTACTTAGATAGCGTACCTTTTGTGAATTACGGGAATTTACCGAAGAATGAATATTGGACACGCTTCAAGAAGAATGGTGGAATTTATCTGGCCGACAATGGTGTCCGTCCCATGGTACATTTCACTCCTGCCTTTTACGCAAACTCCGGGCTTACGCAAGAGGATTGGGGGATTATAACGAAGGGAAATGCTGACATGCCCTACGATGAGGTGGGGATTTACGTGAACGGCAAACATGTGAAGCCAGAAAACGAAGACTTGATTTGCGAGAACGGTTACGTGCACGTGCCGGACGACGTGGTAGAACCTCAGGCTAATATGGCAGAGATTATCAACCAACAACCGGAAATGTCCGATTTCGCATCATTGATGGAAAAGTTTGCTTATCCTTATTTTGACGGTAACATAGACCGCCAGGTCAAGATCAATAAGGGACTTCCCACAGATGGGAATGACAGTTTGGTGTTTGTGAAGCGTTATTTCAACCGTACCGATTTTTATGAGCCGGGCGAGGACATAGACGTGAACTCGTATGGCATGCTGCTTTATGACCCTGCAGACAACCAAAAAGGCGGCAATACAGATATGGGGGCGTTCTTCGTGCCTTCCAATAAGGCGTTGGAAGACTATTGGAATTCGGAAGAAGGGGCTTTCTTGCGTGACAATTATGAGAGCCTGGATGAAGTGGCCACAAACGTGATCTCAGCTTTCATTCAGAACCATCAGCGGGTTTCTTTCAAGGGTTCGTATCCTCATACTTGGGATATCATGACAGACCCGACAGGGTTGGATATGAAAGTGAATCCTGACGACGTTGAGCGTACTTTCTGGGCGAACAATGGTGTAGTCTATTTGATGGACAAGGTTTATGCACCGGTGGATTACCAGAGTGTGTATGCCCCGGTTTTACTTTCTGGTTTGACTAAGATCATGAGTCCGGTCATTAAGAACGATCAGGACAATGATTTCAACATGAAATATCATTTTTATTTGCGTTCGTTGGATAACCAATACAATCTTTTGGTGCCCACCGACAAGGCTTTGGCATTTTACCGCGACCCGATAAGTTGGGCCAATTATGTCAATTCAGGAACCGGAGTACGTGAAATCTGGTCGTTCCGTCTGGATAAAGGTAATGTGGTGGCTGATGTGTACTCTACGAATCCGGATGGTTCCATAGGTTCTTTCCTTCGTACAGTGGGTACGGATGACAACGGGAAATGGATTATCAACAACCGCTTGCAAGACATCTTGGACATGCATATCGTAGTGGCCGATAATGAGACCGATCCGTATTCTGGTTTTGTAGACGATGGGTCACACGATTTCTTGTTGACCAAAGGTGGTTCTTTGCTGATGCCTGAAGGGCTGGGAGAAAACGTGACATTCAAAGCCGGTGGCGAAATAGAAAATGCATTGGAACCCGCTCAAGTCGTGGATGCAGACCGTGGGGATCGTAAAGCATATTATCAGATGCAGAACGGACATACTTTTTTCGTGGACAAAATCCTGCAAGACCCGTTCAAATCTGTGTTTACAGCCATGAGGGAGCAACCTAAGTTTGACAAATTCTTCACTTTGTTGTTGGGAGACGATGATGTGATGACTTTCGTCCAAAATGATGAGAGTAATAAGGATCTTGTATCTATATTCAGCACGATGAAGGGTGAACAATCCATAGGTATCGGTATGGTTGTCTCTACATTCCAAAATTATCGTTATACTGTTTTGGTTCCCACAGACGAGGCCGTGGACAAGGCTTTCTCAGAAGATCCCAATTTGATGACATGGGAAGAAATCAGCCAACTTATAGATGAAAACAAGACACCGGAGGAAGTGGGTGAAAAGGTGAGGTATCTATTGGAATTCCTGCACTACCATTTCATAGACGGCATTATTCCCGTTTCGGGCAAGGTGAATGTGGACGGAGAATATGAAACCGCAGCACGCAGGACAGACGGGATGGGTTTCACGCCGATCCATGCCCAAGGAGGGAATGGGGAACTGGCGTTCTCTTGTACCGTAAATGATCAGACGGCTCATGTCATAACGGACGATCCCTCTTGTTATAACCTCCTGACACGTGATTTTATCGTGAATGGGGACAATGTGTCCAGTGCCACCCAAATTTCGGCCTCGAGTCGTGCCGTGATACATTTGGTGGATTGTGCGTTGAATTACCATAAAAAACAATAAACATAGATTTGGATTATGAATAAGATAAAATTTATTTTGCTCATGGCGGTGTTGTTCTGTTCTGGGATGGCATCCGCACAAAGTGGTGCCATTGTGACCGGAAAGGTTTACGCCGACGATGAGCCGGATGGTTTTATTGGTGCTACGGTGATAGAGATGGACAAGAATGGCCGTATCTATTCTTCCGCTTTAACGGATTTCAACGGAAACTTCTCGTTGAAAATAAAGAATCCGGCCAATAAACTGAACTTTTCTTATGTAGGTTATAAGAAGAAGAGTTTGCCTATCGGTACGAAACGAAGATTTGACGTGAAATTGGAGATGGAGAACGTGATGAGTGAAGTCACGGTCAAGGCTTCCAAAATGATTAGTGGTAGTGGAGGTCTTTCTATTCCGGAACGAGAATATTCTGGGGCTATGCAGAAGTTCGATACGAAAGCTCTTGAAGGTATGTCGGTTCCTTCAATTGACGATGCCTTGCAAGGGCGTATCGCAGGTTTGGATATTGTGGCCAATTCCGGAGACTTGGGTAGTGGAACGGTGATGCGTATTCGTGGTATAACTTCAATAAATGGAAATACCCAGCCGTTGATTTTGATGAACGGTGTGCCTTTTGAAAGTAATTTGGATGGGTTTGATTTTGCTTCGGCCGACCAAGAAAAGTTCGCTCAGTTGTTGAGTATCAGTCCTGATGATATTGCCGAAATCGCAGTGTTGAAAGACGGTGCAGCCTGTGCCATCTGGGGCGCACGTGGTGCCAACGGGGTGATTGATATCAAGACCAAGCAGGGTGTAACGGGACCAACGCGCGTGAATTACACTTATCGTTTCTCTGGCCACATGCAACCGACTGGTACGGAACTGCTCTCGGGCGACAAGTTTACTCCGATGCTGAAGGAAGCTTATCGTAACCGAAATAATGTGGAATCAAATATTCCGGAGTTAAGCTATATGGAAGATATGTTTTTGACGACGTATGGAACGGCTCAAGATTATCCAAACTATATCAATAATACCGATTGGGTGGATGAGGTAACACAATTCGGTGTGACTCATGACCATACTTTGGCCATTAGCGGTGGTGGCGACAAGGCGAAATTCCGTGTGTCTTTGGGATATTACAACCAGACTGGTACGGTGATAGGCCAGGAATTGACCCGTTTTTCCAACCGTATGAATCTGGACTATTCGGTGTCTTCCCGTTTGAAGTTTTATGCGGAGTTTGCCATGACCTATACGGATAACGATAAGAACTATACGGATGACGATTACGGACAGGATAATTTCTTGAATATAGCTCGTAAACGTATGCCTAACATGTCTGTCTATCGTAAGACAGCATCGGGCGAGGATACCGATGTGTTCTTCAACATGGCGCAGAATTCCTTGTTGCTGACAACTTTCGGAGGTGATTTGCCCGATGGGGGAACGTATGCGATGAACCGTAATCCGGTAGGTTTTGCAGAATTGGCGACGAACAAGCAGAAAAATATGCGTATCATGCCTACTTTACGTTTGCAATATGATATGCTTGACCCTACGGGAGATGCCAAGTTACGTTACTCAGGTTATGTGAAATTTGACTCGGAAAACAATCGTGACGAGAGATTCCTTCCACGTGAGTTAACATCTAAAAATTGGAATGATGATGATGTGAATAAGTCTTACTCCCGTGAGCAAGAGGCACTTTCTATTTATACTGACCATAATATCACATGGCAGCCTAAATTAAAAGATTACCATTCTGTTACTCTCTATGGTTCTTGGCAGATGGATATTTATCGTTCGCGTTATCAAGAGTTCCAACGTAGTGGCCTTGCTTCAACTTCGGCAACAGATGTGTCTAATTTGGGACGTAATATCAATAAGTTTGCAAGTAGTCGGGGGGAAGGACGTAATATGGCTTTCTTACTACAAGGGCATTATATTTTGTTAGATCGCTATATTTTGGATGCCTCAGCCCGTTGGGACGGAAGTTCTCGATTTGGAACGGCTAACCGTTGGGGACTTTTTCCGTCTGTTTCAGCCAAATGGTTGATTCATGAAGAAAAATTCATGAAACCAACCGAGAACTGGTTGTCCGAATTGGCTCTCCGTTTGAGTTGGGGGGTTACCGGTAATAAGCCGGGTAAGGAATACCTTTATTATAGTAAATATTCCAATTTCAGTACAGGTTATCTGGATATGTCTGCCATTAAACCCGAAAATTTGCAGTTGACCAATTTGAAATGGGAGCGAACCTCTGCCTATAATTTGGGCGTGGATGTAAGTTTGTTCAATTACAAGTATCATTTGGTGGCCAATGTGTACCATCGGCATACGGAAGACTTGTTGTTTGAAAACCCTGGTATCCCTTCGTCTACAGGGTTTGGTTCGGTAGAATATATCAATGCGGGTACGATGGACAATGATGGTTGGGAATTGGAATTCAGTACCAATAATATGGTCAAGAAAGGAGATTGGAGTTTGGATCTTACTTTAAATTTCTCGAATAACCGTAACACTATTAAAGAAATGAATGAAATGGTGCTTAATGCTTGGAACAAGGATTTCGACCATAAGAACGGCTCTTACCTAAAGCGTATTCAAATAGAGAATGCCATGGGCTCTATCTATGGTTTCAAGTGCCTCGGAGTTTATCAATATGATACCTACCAACCCAACAATCCCTCGGCCACGGCACCTATCGTACGGGATGCGAATGGTAATGCCGTGCTGGATGCTCAAGGTAACACTATTCCTATGTATTTTGCATACGGAGCTGAGAATTACAAGTTCCGTGGTGGTGATGCTATTTATGAAGATGTGAATCACGATGGAACGATTGATGAATTGGATATCGTTTACCTTGGTAACTCTAATCCAAAATTTGATGGAGGTTTCGGAGCTACCTTGCGTTGGAAGCGTTTTACGTTGAATGCATTTTTTAACTATCGTGTAGGGGGAAAGGTGATTAATATGGGTCGTATGAATGCGGAAAATATGTATTATCCCTATAATCAAAGCGTTGCTGTGAACTGGCGATGGCGTAAAGATGGGGATTTGACTGAAATACCACGTGCCTTGTATAATGCGGGCTATAACTGGTTAGGCAGCGACCGTTTCGTGGAAGATGGATCATTTTTGCGCTTCAAGCAATTGACGTTGACTTATTCTTTCGATCCAAAATTGCTTAAAAGAGCCCATTTGGATATGTTGAACTTGTCTTTTACGATGAACAATCTATTCACTGTAACGAAGTATACGGGTGCAGATCCTGAAATCTCACCAGCTTTAAGTGGAGATTATGTGGGAATCAGTGCGGATAGCAATAGAACTCCGCGTTCGCGTTACTTTACATTTAGTTTGACCGTGGGGATTTAATCCTAAAAATTAAGAGTAGATATGAAGAATATTATTTATAAAATAGGTAAACTGGCCTTGGCTTGTCCCTTGCTATGGGGAGTATGCGCATGCGATGATTGGTTCACGTTAACCCCTGATACAGCTATGGTAGCTCAAGACTTTTGGAAGGACAAAAAGGACGTGGAAGCGGCCATGGGGGCATGTTACCGTAGCATGTTGGAGGGTGGCTTCATGGAAAGGTTGATTGCGTGGGGGGAAGTCCGTTCAGATAACGTGGTACCCTTAAGTCCGGATCAGAATACGAGTGACTTGTTGAACCTGAATATCAAAGCGGCCAATGGTTATACGAGTTGGGGGGATTTTTATAAGACTATCAATTATTGCAACGCTTTGATCCAGAATGCTCCTGAAGTGCAGACGAAAGACCCTGATTTTTCGGATGCAGACTTGATGTCTTATTTGGCGGAAGCCAAGACGGTACGTGCCTTCTGCTATTTCATGTTGGTACGTACGTTTGGTGATGTCCCATACATTACTGAACCTTATTTGGATGACACCCGTGATTACCTGGTGGCACAAACTGATAGGGATGAAATCCTGCGTTTGTTATTGGAAGACCTGAAAACGGTAGAAGGCAGGGCGCCGGTGCTTTTTGAGGACAATGACCCTTATACGAAAGCCCGTGTAACCCAAAAAACGTTGTGGACATTGATGGCGGACATGTACTTGTGGCTAAATGATTATGATAATTGCATAACCTATTGCGACAAGGTCTTGGATTCCAATGAAAATCCTCTTCATTTGGTTGAGATGAATAATTATTTCAATATTGTGTTCTATAACGGGTATTCTGATGAGACCTTATGGGAATTGCCTTTTGATGCGAATACGAACAATAATGCCGTAGCTGATTTCTATGGTACTAGTACCAGTTCCACTTCACGGTTGATGACTTATGATTTGGGGGCACTCTTTATTAACAAGCAGGATCTCCGTTATATAGGATCTTATTTCATGGATAGCGGTAAGGGGCTTATCTATAAGTATGTGGCTTACCGTAATACGACGGTCTTGTCTCCTGTGAACAAAAATGATTTTCAAGTGGGGGATTCCCATTTGAGGCATTGGATTCTTTATCGTTTGGCTGATGTATATTTGATGAAGGCAGAGGCATTGGCTTATAAAGGTGGAGCTGTGGAGCTGGATGAGGCTGTGGACCTAGTTTCCAAGACTTACGATCGTGCCAATCCTTCTTTGGCTGCTGGCTCTTTGAAGGGACAGTATAAATCCCAAAGTGAGATTATTGATCTGGTCCTGTTAGAACGCCAACGTGAATTTTTGTTTGAGGGTAAGCGCTATTTCGATCTCTTGCGCCGCTTGAGGCGGTCGGGTGACTTGACAGATATAATTAATAATTATCTGGCAAATAGGTATAAGGCTATGACGACAATGCAGGAGAGCGTATATAAAAGTAAATTAAGTGATATTGAAGCGTTCTATTTACCGATCAACCAAGATGAACTGAAGTTAAATACCTTGTTGAAGCAAAATAGATTTTACATGACTTCTTCTGATATATCTAAAAAATGACGAGTATGATGAATTTAATGAGTATAAAAAAATGGTGCAAAGTCATCAGTGGGATATTGGTACTTGCGGGATTCTCTGTCTTGCCAGTAGGATGTAATAGTGATGATATTGAAGAGGGGGCGATGTATACCTTTACAGGACAGACGATAGCTTCGTTCTGTGAAGAAACTCCCAACCTTTCTATGTATTATTCTCTATTGGAACGTTCCGGTAATGTCTCATTGCTGAATGTATACGGTCATTACACATGTTTTGCCCCGACGAATGAGGCCGTACAGGCTTTTTTGGACAAACATGGGGCTACATTGGAAACCCTTTCTGATGATTTGCTTGAAAAATTAGTGTATAATAGCTTGATTCGTAGCGAATCTACGGCATATCTGACAGATGATTTCCCAGACGGGGCTTTAGGGCAGGTGTCTATGGCAGACCGTACGGTAAATGTCTCGTTTACGACTGCTGAAGATAACACGCGTGAGATATGGATCAACAGTCAGTCCAAGATTGTAAGTGCAAATAACGAAGTGCATAATGGGGTTGTGCATGTCGTGAATGCAGTGATAGAGCCTACCGACCTTACGCTGCTTGAAGTCATGCAGCAATACCCGGAATTCAGTATTTGGGCTGAGGCATACGAGGCAACGGGACTGGATAAGGACATGGAGGATATGTATGATGATTCGTATGTGAACCCTTATCCTGATGGATGTCTGTATTATAATTATCCGAATTGGGCTCCATTCAAGGCTCCGGATAAGTTGAAATTAGGATATACCATTTTTGCCGAGACCAATGAAGTCTTAGGTAAGGCAGGTATAAACAGTTTGGAGACGATGGAGAAGTATGCCTCGAAATACTATGGGACTGCAGATTTGGGGAATTATGAAAGCGAAAACAACCCTTTGCATAAATTCATAGCCTATCACATGATAGACCGCCGGTTGGAAACCAATGAGTTCCTTTATTCCGGAACATTGACGACAACGGAATGGGCTTCTGAGAATTGTGAATATTATGAGACCTTCCTGCCTTATCATATCATAATGGTTCAGGCTCCGGCATCTGGAGCGAGCACGGGTAATCGTATAAACCTGAAGAGCGATGGTTCTTTTGTCAGTTATTCATCGGCTCGTGGTTGGTACAATATTGCTGCACGGAATGGGGTAATCCATGCGTTGACGAACATGTTGGTTTATGATGAGAATGTGATGAAGAACGATGTGCTGCATAAGCGTATCCGGTTCGACTTCTTTGCCTGTGCGCCGCATTTTGTGAATAACGGCATGCGTTGGACGCTGACGGATTTGGGAGGTAAATATGGAGGATATACGGTAACTCCGGATTTCTGTGGCAAATACTTTACCTATAATGATGCCGGTGTGTGCTTATTGTGGGCCAGCACGGGATGGAGCGCCTATCAGGAGGATGAAATTAATATGAAGGAAAGTTTTGATTTTACCGTACGTCTCATTCCGGTTCCGCCCGGTGAATACGAGTTACGCATTGGATATCGTGCCGAAGGGTGGCGAGGAATGTCTCAATTGTTTGTGGATGGCGCAATCGCAGGGACACCGGTCGATTTGAGAATCGGCAATAATGCGGATGACCCGCGTGTAGGGTGGCAGAAAGATGATGAGACCAATGACGATGGAGTGGAGAATGACAAACTGATGCGTAATCATGGTTATATGAAAGCACCAGAATCCATTTGGTGCTGGCAGAATAATGGAACGACTTTGCGTGACATGTATCAGGCTCTTCGTATCATTGTAGGACGTTATGATTGGAGAAGTGGTTACGGGGAGCATTATCTCAGGGTTCGTTCGGTGGATTTTAGTGGGCGTGAGTTCAGTTGCGACTACATTGAATTGATACCGGTGGATTTAATAAAAGACGAAGATCGTGGTTAATCAATAAATCTTTGGATATGATGAATAAATATATAAAATGTGTCGTTTGTTGGGGCATGGTTAGCATGGCCTTATTGTCTTCATGTAACGACGAGTGGGATAGTCATTATGAATCTGACGGGGGCGTGCCAGGCGTGAGTTTGATGGATTTGCTCCGTCGGGACAGCCGGTTGGAGAAATTTTGCCAGATTATAGAGAAGACGCATGGGGACACTTTGTTATCTTCCACCCAGACTTATACGGTATGGGCACCGCGGAATGAAGCATTGGCGGATGTGGATATGGATGATATGGATGCTTTGCGCCGTTTGGTTAAAAACCACATAGCACGTTATACGAATCCGTCTTCTACTTCACCTGAGAAGAAAATTTATATGCTCAACAATAAGATTATGTCTTTTAAAGATTCGAATCGGTTCATGGATGCCTCAATCGAGGAGAAGGATATGTTGGCGCAAAATGGAGTGTTGCATGTTCTGAGAGAGCAGATTCCTTATCAATTCAATATACTAGAGAGAATGGCTACTGACGCAAATTATTCCAAAGTCTATGACTTTATTACTCGTTGGAATCAGAAAAATTACGATCCAGGATTGAGTACGGCTTATGATTCTGTTTTTGTAGATTATAATCCGATGTTGGAAAGTTTGGGATATGGCATAGGTTTGTTGGATAATGAAGATTCGCTTTATACAATGATTATTCCAGATAATGCGGCCTGGGACGAGGCTATGGCTCGATTACAGCCATATTTTAAGCCGGGAAGTAAGCTGACAGGTGATGCCTTGATTGCCTACCAGGATTCAGCAAGTGAATCCAGGGCTGGGCAGGCTATTCTTGCTGGATTGACATTTCCTGGAGTTAAATTTCAGAATGCACAAGGCGAATTTGTGGATCCTGTGACATGGGACTCTTTGTATACGGTGGATAGGCATCTTTTGTATAAGAAAGATTTGCAGGCTTATTTTAATGGTTATGATTTAGAGAAGGCATCCAATGGTTATATGTATTTGGCCCATGGACATTTGAATATGGCAGATACTTGTACATGGAATCTTCCAGTTAAAGTAGAAGGTGAGAATAGTTATTATACGATTAAGGACTTGGCTTTGTCATCTGCTATCCGTACTACTACGGATTATAGTGCAGTACAAGGGGTGAGTGGGAATGCTTATTTAGAGATGAGTGCTTCCAATAATAATACGGGGGTAACGTTTAAATTGCCTCAAGTACTTGCTGGAAAATATGAGATTTGGGTGGATTATGTTCCTCCAATCATTGATGGGGTGGCGAAAAAGACCCGCATGCAATATCAATTGAAGTATACGTTGGAAAACGGTTCTTTGCCTCTTCGTCCGAACGTAACTTTCAAGGAAGATAATTTCATTGTGGAAAATGCGATGGATTATGAAGGTGGAGCTGACGCGAGCAATATGGATATGGGTGTGAATGAAGGTGTTGAGTCTGAACGTCCTATGGTGAAAGAACATGTTATTGCCCAAAAAGTTGGAGAGGTGGAATTTCCTGTCGCAGACTATTATGATGGGATGTGGCATTATGATGAGCAAAATGCTAATATTACTACGACTATCAATACAACTTTGAAAGTTCTCTTTAATGTCAGCAGTGCTGAATTGAAGGATAAGGAGTGGGAAAGAACTGTGCGGATAGACCGTGTACGTTTGGTTCCTGTGTTGGAGTAATTAATCTATTTAAGTTTGAGCATTATGAATAGCAAAAACAATATAATAAAGGTTGTGTGTATCTTCGCCGGTTTGTGCCTCACGACTGTGGGTATAGCACGTGCGCAAGAAGAAATGGTGGATACACTTGCCCATAAAGAACGGGCGGCTGTGGCAAATATGCCCTATAAAATTTCAGGAAAGGTAATAGATTTTGCAACTGGAAAGGGATTTGCTGGTGCACAAATTACTACACCGGATGTGAAGGTATCGGCAATGACCGATGAAGAAGGTAATTTTGAAATAGGATTGCCTTCACTAAAAGTTTCATTGGTTGTGAATGCTCCGGGTTATGCGCGTCAGAGGACGTTCAGAGGTGAAGGTTTCTTTATATGCATCTGATGGTACACATGGAGTTTACGATGATGACTTATCTCTTTCAGCCGGAGAAACGGTGGTTGACGGCTTTTCTGAAACACATTTGACAATAGTAGATGATATGGTCTCTTTGTTGAATGGGCAGATGCGTACAGTAACAAGTTCTGGTGAGGCAGGAAGCAGTGCTACATTTTATATCCGTGGTTTAAATTCTATTAATATGTCGGCTCAGCCTTTGTTCGTGGTAGACGGTGTGGAATGGCAGATGCAGGATGCTACTGCTTCTGCAATAGACGGCTATTATAACAATCCGCTGACATTGTTAGCCCCATCGGATATAGAAAAAGTTCAGATTTTAAAAAATGGATCTGCGATTTGGGGAGCTAAAGGAGCCAATGGTGTGGTATTGATTGAAACAAAGCGAGCTCGTGAGATGGCAACGAAAATTGATGCTAATATTTCTATGGGTTTCTCTACTCCGTTTAAATCGATGCCGATGATGGATGCAGGTTCTTACCGGCGTTATGCCACAGATATTATGAGGGGGATGGATAAAGAAGAGGTAGAATTGTTTCAGTTTATTGATGATAACCCTAATACATCTTATTATGCTGCTAATCATAATAACACAGATTGGTTAGATGAGATCAATAAGACTGCTTTTATGCAGAACTACGGTGTTTCGGTAAGTGGTGGAGATGATATAGCTCTTTATCGTTTCTCTTTGGGATTCGGACAAAATAATGGTAATATAGACGGTACAAGTTTTAATCGTTTGAACATCCGTTTCAATTCTGATATCAAGTTTACCGAACAATTTAAAATATTGATGGATATCGCTTATGCTCAAATCATGCGTAATGTTGGATATACAGGTTTGGACGAGACACGTTCTCCGTATTATTTAGCCATGATTAAATCTCCGCTTTATGCTCCTTATAACTTTAATCGTGACGGTTCGATGAGTGAACGGCTGAGTGATGTGGATGAATTAAATGTAGGTAATCCTTTGGTCTTAACGGGTGATAATCTTGCAAATGTGGACAAATATCGTTTTAATCTGAATATGCGTCCTACTTACCAGATAAATGACCGTTTGCTGCTTTCTGCCTTGTTTGGTTTTTCATGGGACAAAGGTAATGAAAATCTTTTTCTACCGGATAACGGTATGGCAGACGCTCCATTGTATACCGATCGTGGTGAAATCTATGCCACGGCTTTGAATGAAGTGCGTGATTTTATGGCTCGTGAATCCACATTGTCTTTGGACGCCAATTTAAGTTGGCAGATACTTCAAGGGTGGAGGAATAATTTTTCGGTAATGGTTGGTGGAAGATTCTATAGTACAAACTATCATTATACTATGGGGCAAGGGTATAATACAGGTAATGATTTAATTACTCATTTGGGTGCCACCAATCAAGATTTAAGAAGTATCATCGGTTTGGATTATCGTGATCGCAATGGAGCTTGGTATCTGCAAACCAATTACAATTACCTTAATAAGTATTTTTTGGATGCTGGTGCTTCCTTAGAGACTTCTTCACGCTTTGGTCGTCATGCGGGTGGTTTAGATATCGGTGGTATCTCATGGGGGATATTTCCTTCTGTGTCTGGTGCATGGTTGATTTCTTCCGAGAATTTCATGAAAGGTTTGGATTTTGTGAATTACTTGAAATTGCGTATGGCTTATACAATGTCAGGTAATGACAATCTTCCATTGTTTGCCAATCGTACTTATTATACTTCTGAGTTGTTCTCCAAATATGCTACAGGTTTGGTATTAGGGGGAATCGGAAACGAGAATTTGAAATGGGAAACAACTCAACGGTTTAATGTTGGGTTGGACTTCAGTATTTTGAATAATCGTTTGATGGTGAATGCAGATTATTTCCATTCTAAGACGACCGATTTGCTTAATCGTAAATCTTTGAATGACATCAGTGGATTAAAATATTATTGGGCAAATGATGGAAGCTTACGTAACGACGGTATTGAGCTTAATGTGAAGGTCCGTGCTGTGGACATTCGTGATTTTAAATTTGATTTTGGAGCTACAATCGGGCATTACAAGAATAAAGTATTATCTTTAGCTAATGGTAATTTTACGACAGAGGTGGCTGGGGGAGAGATTCTTACTTCAGTGGGACACCCTGTAGGTTTGTTCTATGGTTACCAAACGGACGGTGTTTATTCTACAGCTCAGGAAGCTCACGATGCAAACTTGTACATTAAAAATACATCTGGACAGCTCATTCCATTTGAAGCGGGAGACATGAGGTTTGTGAACCAAAACGCAGGTGAAGACAACGTAATTGATGAGAAAGACAAAGTGATATTGGGTGATCCCAACCCAGATATTTATGGTAATTTCAACCTGAATTTCAAGTATAAGCACTTTAAGTTATCTGCTTTATTTACTTATTCCTTAGGGAATGACGCTTACAATGCTTTGCGTGCATCTTTAGAGTCGGGTAAGGATTTACACAATCAAACTGCAGCTATGGCTGGTCGTTGGATGGCTGACGGACAACAAACGAATATTCCACGAGCGGTATATGATGATCCGATGGGTAATTCCCGTTTCTCTGACCGATGGATAGAGGATGCTTCTTATTTGAAGTTCAAACGTTTGATGTTGAGTTATGATATTCCGTTCCAAACAAGTTTCTTACAAAATATTTCGGTTTGGGCTGCAGTAAATAATGTCTGTACATTAACCAAATATTTGGGAGGGGATCCAGAATTCTCATACGGAAATTCTACCCTTTATCAAGGTGTGGATGCCGGTTATATTCCACAGTCCCGATCTTTTCAATTGGGCGTAAACATTAGTTTGTAACCATGCAAATATTTCACGAAATGAAAAAAAATATAAAAAATACACGGATATTGTTTTTGATACTTTGTGTTATCGGAACTTCTTCTTGTTCGGATATGTTTGAAACAGAATCCAAGTCAGTCGTATTCGATCATACTTTGTCTACGGCTAATGATTCTCTTTATTCGGCATTGGGTATATTAGGACAGATGCAGAAATTAAGCGAACGTTATGTTTTGATGGGCGAGTTGAGAGGGGATTTGATGTCGGCTACGGAAGACGCCGTTGAGGCTATACAAGAAGTGGCTAATTTTAATGTAAGTCCTAGCAATACATATTGCGACGTGACAGATTATTATAGTGTCATCAATAACTGTAACTATGCTATCACTTATATGGATACATCTTTGGTGAATTTTGATACAAAGGAGATGTTGCCGGAATTTGCAGCCATTAAAACCATGCGTGCTTGGACTTATTGGCAACTAGCCCTTTTGCGCGGTGATGTCCAATGGATGACAGAGCCTATAACTGATTTGGGGCAATCCAATGCGGAATATCCGGTGAAGACCATTGACGAATTGGCGGAAATGCTGATAGAAGATTTGGTTCCTTATATTGGAATCCGTGAGTTAGATTACGGTTTTATCGGAGATTATTCCTCTCAAAAGTATTTTATTCCTTTAGATCTTTTGTTAGGGGATTTATATTTGTATCTGAATCGTTATGATGAAGCTGCACAGGCTTATTACCGTTATATTTATAACCATAATGTGACTGTGACTTGGAATTACGTCACTCGTTTCACTTCAGAAGGAAACTTTTCTTCGTCTACTTTTATTTCTTCCTATTCAGGTGAAATGTTGTGCGGCCTTCCTTCTCATGAAGATCCGACCGGTTATCATCCGGAACTGATTCGTTTGGCGTTTAATTTTAAACCTTCCGTTGTTCCGGCAGCTTCTTTTGTGGATTCCATGGCTTTGAAACCTTCTTTCTATCGTTTGAATGATGGACAACAAGGGTTGGAAGCTGTGTGCGTAGGAGACCAACGTGGGCAGGGGCTTACGAATGGGGGTGGAAGTACACCCGTTTCATATGGAGTTTATGCGGAAGGTTATGATACGAAAACATTGATTGCCAAATATATGAATTGCGCAAAGTCACATTCAGGGAGTGATCCTCAAAATGAATATGTGAATGGGTTGACTTATACAAATATCGTTCCCCTTTATCGGAACTCAATGGTTTATTTGCGTTTGGCTGAAGCTTTGAACCGTTCAGGTCGTCCTTCGCTTGCTCTTGCTGTCATGCGTTACGGGCTTCGTCGTGACGTAGTGTCAGGGACGAATATGAAAGTGAACGAGTGGGAGTTAAATGCATCTTATACAAACTTTACGGAGGATCGTTTCAATGATAATCGGGGAACTATGGGACGTGGCCGTGGTTTTGCTGTGGATGCGAATGCGGAGGAAGTCAACCGGTGGATAGGTATTCCTGATTTTACACGGGAGACAGTTACGGTACAGGATAAAGACGATGATGGGAACCCTTTGTTTGAAGAGGTTCAAGCCACAGATGATGACGGAAATCTTTTGTGGGAGGATGAGGCACAAACAATTCCTGTTATGGAGCAAAAGCCGGTTATGATTACGGTCGGGGTACATACAGAAGAATCAATGAACGATTCTATCTTATTTGTTGAGGACTTGTTGGTAGATGAAATGGCTGCTGAGACTGCATTTGAAGGTAACCGATTTTTCGACTTGCTGCGTGTGGCACGCCACCGTAATGAATTCCCTGCTTATATGGCGGAAAGGGTTTCTCGTCGTTTCGGAAAAGAAGGACAAGCTTCAAAGAAGGCAGAGTTACTCAATCCTGATAAATGGTTTTTAAAATAAGAATGAGTGTAATGTACATTGAAGTACAAGAACTATTAACTTATAAATTAAATGATTATGAAAAATGTGACTTTAAAGAGCATGCTATTCTGCATGGCAGTGTCATCTTCGGTTGTGATGTTAGGACAGCAACCAGAGGGAACTTTATTGTTCTCCAATGAAGGCGCGAATGGACGTTTTACCCGTGAGAATTTGTACTCTTACCCTGCACACCGTGGAATCCCCCTTGTGGGTGACTTTAACAGTGACGGTAAGATGGATCTCTATCAAATGGGAACATCCTGTTATTATGGTTGGAATACTAAAGGGGTACCTTTTGAAGGGAATGGTGATGGTACATTCACTCCACGGGGTGGTTGGAAATGGGATGCAGAGAATCCTATCATTGAATATGCCTATGAGTACGAGATGGAGCCTGTGTATGAGACGAACGAAGATGGTTCCATCAAGAAAGATGAGAATGGTGATCCTATCATAGCCAAGGACGAGAACGGGGAAGACAAATACCAACCCATGAAGGATATCAATGGAAATGACAGTATCAAGGTGGACAAGGAGACCGGATTACCCGTCATAAAGAAAGACATCAATGGAAATGACAGTATCAAGAGCATCAATTACGACCTTTTGACTTTGGATGCCGAAGGTGTGTCTAATCCCAGTGCGTCTTGGAATAATGGCTGTATGCCTATTGACTTCAATCAAGACGGGCTGTTGGACTTTGTCGTGCTGAATTGCGGTGGTGAAAACACTGGAGCGCATGGTGAAGTCTATATCTTGAAGAACTTGGGTAATTTCCAGTTCGAGAAATTTACTTGTGAGGCCTTTAACGTGATTTCTGATGGCGGTGATTGGGGGCTTGGTGGTTTCAATGAAAAGAACGTTGATAATATCTGTGCCGTGGGAGATTATGACCGCGATGGTTATCCTGATTTTATGGTCCAGTGTAATCACTACAACAGCACAACGGTGAATGATCCCCGGAACGTGACATTGTTCCATAATGAAGGAGGAGAATCTTTCACGGTGGCCGATGTTTTCAAACCTCTACCTTTGGATAAAGAATACTGTATGAGCCGTATTTACAAGAAGACGGAGGATACACCCGATCCCGATGATCCGACTGGTGAGACGATGATTCCCGGCGTGTATACGGATCAGCCGAATTATAAGCCGCGGAGCCTTCGTTCCAGCAATTTGGCCATGGCGGATTTTAATGGCGATGGTTGGCTCGATATAGTAATTACGGGTTGGTATGACGGAGATGACAGCAATAAAGAGGATCCGTATGTGGCTCAGGGCTTGTTAAATGGCGGCTGGGGGGTCGCTTTTTACCAAAATACGAAAGACGGTTGGTTTCAGGATGTGACAGACAAGATGATTCCCATGGCTGGCGAAGTTCTGGCTTCCAGGGGTAGTGAAGTAACAGGAACGATTAAAGATGTGAATTCCGTTTATGGTTGTCAGAGTGCGACCTTGGTACCTGTGGATTGGGATCAGAATGGTACGATGGATTTGTTCATGAACTATGATGCCAACGGGCATCAGTCTGTTGTGTTGAAAGGTATAGAAGGCGATGAACTTGCTTTTGAACATATGGAATCTGGTATCCCATCGGTGTATTGGCAACAAGAACGTACCAAGTTTTTTGCTGATATGAATGGGGATGATGTGATGGATATTCTTATGTTTGGTGGATCAGATTATTATCGTCCGGATGGTTCATACTACGGTGGCTGGTGTTCTATGTTCATTTCAAGTAATCAGGCAACCCCCGGAGATTATACTGTTATTAATTCGGAAGATGGCGAAAGACCGGCTGAACAAAAGTATGATGTCGGTTTTTATCGTAATGATGACGGCATGACCTATGGTGATTTGAACGGTGACGGGTTGATAGATGCCATGTGCCAGAAATGGGATAATGGTTTTGAACTCGGAGATGGCACGAAGAATCCTGATGGTACATTTAAACAATCCAATGAACATTTGATTGTCAGCTTTAATCAAACCCCGGGTGCGGCTGAAATTTTGATGGCACCGGAGATACCTGGTGGCGTGGAAGCTCAAGAGGTGGATGGTGAACAAGGAGCCGTTAGGGTGACATGGGAACCTTCTTACTTGGCTACTGGTAATTCGGCAATGTATAACCTCTACATCAAGAATATAGAGACAAACAAAGTGTTCATGTTGGTTCCAGCTACAGAAGATGGTAAACAAATGGGATACGGTGGTTTTGGAACTTACGTATTGGCGGGTTCTGCCACTGAACCGTCTTATACTTATGTGAATATTCCTAACGGTAAATACGAAATCGGTGTGCAAGCCGTGAATTATGCTTATTTGGGAAGCGAATTTGCCACTTGTGAATTGGAAGTGAAGAATGGTGTCAGCAATGTACAATCTGCTAAGGTGAATGCCATGGATGTTGTCGTTGAGGGCAATAAGGTAATTGTGAAGAGTTCGGAGGATGCGGCTGTATCTATTTTTGGCGTTTCTGGTGCACAAGTTGCTGGCGGATACACTAACGAAGCCATCACTGTAAACGGCACGGGGATATTCGTAGTGAGAGCCAACGGTCAGTCCGTAAAGATTGTGAAGTGATTTTATGGATTGCTTTAGAGTTTGAATGATATGGGAGGGCAAGTATGCCACCGTACTTGTCCTTCCTTTTTGTTTTATGTTTTTATTAGAGCAACGATTTAATACCAGGTAAAATAAATATGAGAAAAAAGTTACTTTCCTTGTTGGTATTGGTGATGGAGGCGTACGGCGTTTTACCATCTTATGGAAAGATGGAACTCAAGGAAACGTTGGAGCGTGGGGATTGGAATGTGATGCTATATGGAGATGATGAGAAAGCCCATGACTGGTCGTTCCGCGTGACTCAGGGAGGTGTCAATCTTTTCACGGTTTCTCGTTCACAAGTCAATTATGATAACGCTGAGGGGGTAGAGCGTGTGGTAAACACTGCGTCTTTTGCTGAATATAAGATAGAAGACGAAGCCGTAAACGATGAGCTGGGAACCGGACATTGTGTTACATTCATCTTTTCCAAACCCGATAATGGTGATGACGTAATCATGACACAACGTTTTTTTCTTTACGATGGTTGTGATTACTTGGTCACGGATTTGTCTGTTACCGGCAGTGAGAAAATACGTTCCAATTATCTTGCGCCGATTTCCACGGAAAGTTCTTATTTTATTTTGGGGGAGGCCGCTGGAAAGGAAAATTTCCGTATGTTGAAAGTTCCGTTTGATAACGACGGTTTCTCAAGCTATACGAAATATAAATTCAATTGTGCCACGACTTCTTATGAAGTGGGGGCTGTGATCAATGGGAATAATAACAATGGCGTTGTAATAGGGTCTGTGGACCATGATCATTGGAAGAGTGCCGTGCACATGGATGCGCAAAAAAACAACGGCTCATTAAAGTTATGTGTATATTCCGGTGCTTCGGATGTACAGTCATCTTCTGACAAAAGCGAAACGCGTGACGTTATTCCCCACGGGAAGATTCCGGGGCCCACTATTTCGTCTGCGCGTATGTTCATAGGATTCTTCAATGATTGGCGTGACGGGATGGAACAGTTTGCCGATTTGAACACGGAGATAGCCACCCGCGTTTATGATTGGGAATATGGAACACCGATCGGTTGGCAAAGCTGGGGCGTATTGGCTGAGAAGAACTCGTACGAGGCGAATGTGGAAATTCGCGATTATTTCCAGGAGGTGTTGAAACCGGCCGGTTTTGTCAATAGCAAAGGATACCAAATCATGAGTTTGGATGCTTCGGACAACCATAGTGGAGACCAACACAAAAAATTCTGTTCGGATTGTGCTCAAAATGACCAACTAGCGGGATGCTATGGTACACCTTTCTCTTTGTGGTGGGGGAAGAATGATTTTCCGCGTGAAGACTATATCTCGTACAACGGCAAGCAGTATCCCACGAATGATATTGTCATAAAGGCCAATGGAAAGCATGTCTTCTATGATAATGCATGGTGTCGAGACCCGACCCATCCCATTACTAAGAAAGACATCCAAGAATGGGTGGCAAGTGTTGCGGCTGACGGGTTCAAATGGATAAAAATCGACTTTGTCAACTGTGGTATTATTCAGGCTGATTCTTATTATGACAAGAATGTGCATACTGCCGTAGAGGCTTATAGCCAAGGCATGAAATATTTGATGGCCAAAGCTAAAGCCAAAGGGCTTTTTGTAGCTTTGTCCATTGCGCCGTTGTTCCCGCACCAGTATGGTCATTCGCGCCGTATTGCCTGTGATACGTGGGGACGCATTGGTTGGTCTTCTTATAGTATGAATGCCATTAGCAATGGTTGGTGGACTGACCGTTTGTACCAGTACAATGATCCGGACGGGCTTGTGATGATTGGTAAAGAAGACCAATATGCTTCTACTGAGGGGGAGAACCGTGCCCGTATTACCAATGGTGTGGTGAGTGGAATGGTATTGGTGGCCGATAACTTCAGTCCGTCTGACAAGAGTGGACGCGGTAGCAATGAATTATCGCGTTTACGTGCGGAAAAGATGCTGATGAATCGTGAAATTAATAAGATTGCAGATATAGGAAAGTCTTTCCGCCCGGTATATGGACATAAAGAATATGATGGAACGAGTTGGATATCCTCAGAGAATTTCTTCCAGTACGAAACCGAAGACTATTATTATGTGGCTATTTTCAATTTTACAAATGGGGGGGATATGGACAATCCTACGAACAATAGTCCCATGAGGGGAACTTTGCCATTGGAAGATCTTGGTTTTACTACGGCCGATTTTACTGAAGTACGCGAACTCTGGATGGACGAAGTGATTACGGTGGGACAGTCTGGGCTCCCATACAATGTTCCTTCTGCGGACGCACGGGTATTTCGTTTCACCAAAAGCAATCCTTCTGGTATTGAGGATGTCGGGGTGGAAGGGAAAACCGGAAAGGCTTCTTTCGTGGCTCTGCCGGGTGAAGTCATGGTGTATGCGGACCGTAATATGTCGGGCGTGAAAGTCTATGACATGCAAGGTCAGTTATTGAATGAGATGCATCTGAACGACCGTTTGCAGGTGGCAGTCTCCGTACCGGGAGAAAAAGGGGTTGTGCTTGTTAAAATCAAGTATGCCGACGGTACGGAGGAAACCGGCAAGGTCGGTTTAAAATAAAGAAGCACAGTTTAAGTGATTAACTGTGAATTAGGTTAGGTTGTTTGGCCCGGGACGCCTGTGAAGGTATTCCGGGTCTTTTCTTCTATCGGAAGTTCGGATTGTGCCCGAGGAGTCCTGTTTGTTAAGCCAGTCCTGCGTCAATACCGCTGTTTTTTGGAGTAAATGGATTTCGTAAGGACGTTCCGTGAGAGTTATTTTTGTAGTCGGAAGATATTGAATAAAATTATATAGTTTGAGTTTTTAAAGAATAAGGAATGAAAAAGAAGTTTTTATTTGCCGCTTTCTTGATATGCGGTGCGATTTCGTCCGTGGCCGAAGAGAAGCCCAAGTACAAAGATGCTTCGTTGCCTGTAGAGGAACGGGTAGAGGACTTGCTACGCCGGATGACCCTTCATGAAAAAGTATTGCAATTGCAGAACAACTCTACGAGTGACATTAATGCCATTGAAAATACTTATAAGGGAGGAAGTCCGGGGAGCGTACATGAAATGAGCAAGTCGGCCAAGGAGGCTGCGTTATTGTTCAATAAAATGCAAGAATACTTGCTTACGCAGAATCGTTTGGGGATTCCGGCCTTGGTAACGGTGGAAGGCATCAATGGGGTGACACAAAACGGGTGCACGATATTTCCGCAGGCTATTGCACAGGGTTCGACGTTTAACCCGGAATTAGTGGAAGAAATGTCCCGTGCCATCGGGCGTGAATCCCATGTCATCGGTATTCGCCAGTTGCAATGCCCCGTGTTGGACATCGCACGGGATTTGCGTTGGGGACGTGTAGAGGAAACCTTTGGAGAGGATCCTTTTCTAATCGGTGAGATGGGAACGGCTTTCGTACGTGGTTCGCAGGCCGAGGGTGTAGGGGCCATGCCGAAGCATTTCGTGGCACACGGTACGCCTACGGGCGGATTGAACTGTGCCTCCGTGCCGGGAGGTGAGCGCGAGTTGCGTAACCTTTATGCCTATCCGTTTGCCAAAGTCATCCAGAATGCCGATCCGGTGTCCATCATGGGATGTTATAGTGCATACGACGGGATACCCGTGGCGCATTCAGCCCATTTCATGACCGACTTGTTGCGTGGGGAATTAGGTTTCAAAGGCTTTGTATATTCCGATTGGGGCTCGGTAGACCGCCTGAAGTCGTTCCATT
>OKTI01000463.1_pt1 | contig 23698 bp, 19 predicted proteins | sample 1606071 | NCBI WGS metagenome assembly OKTI01 (sample SAMEA3879500, study PRJEB24766) | human gut metagenome | biome: human-associated habitat; feature: feces | place: USA | collected 1985/1987
GTAGCGCTGCTACGCTGCGTTTCATTCGCGTTAGCCAGCGCGAAAAATTCGCTTCTCATCTTGGCGCATTCTCGTTTGGAAATAGTATTACTTCTTGTTTCCCCCGAACAGCCCCGTGATTCCGCCCAGAATCCCGCGCGTCACCTGCCGCGTCACTTCGCGGGTCGCGGTGTTAATCGCCGTATTCTGCACGCGCCCCAGCAATGAGTCGTTCTTCCGGGCGCGCGCGGCACGTTCTTCGCGCAGTTCATCCGCGTGCTTCCGGCGTTCTTCCGCCTGGCGTTCTTTCTCGGCTTTTTCAGCCGCTTTGCGTTGCTTTTCCGCCTCGCGCTCCTGCGCCTTCGTCGTTGTCGGCGCTGCTGCGGGCTGCGCCTGAGCCGGGACGTAATTGCCCGTCGCGGGGTCAAGCTGCATCGGCATCATCTTCTGCACATACTGCCCGCTTGCCGGGTCGTAGACCATCACCAGCATGTTTTGCACCTGCGGCTGCTGCACAGTCAGCACCGGGACAGGCTGCGTCTGACCTGTCGGCTGCTGTTCCTGCTGATTCTGCCACGCCGGACGTGCGGGTTCGTCCGCCGCCATCCACGCGGGACGCGGCGTGTTGCTCTGTGCGGCAGGCTGCTGAACAGGCTGTGCCTGAACCATCGGCTGTGCCTGAACCATCGGCTGGGCAGCCTCGCGCTGCACATAATGCCCTGTCTGCAGGTCGAACACAAGGAACGCATCGGGGCGGCTGACCGTCGGCGCAGCGGTCGAAATCTGCGGCGCGGCGGCTTCCGGCGCGGGCATCTGCTCCTTCTGGAACGCACTTGCCAGCATTTCGTAGGCGGAAACGCGGTCAACCGGCGTGTCGTAAACGCCGCGGAAGGGGCTGGATTCGATGCACTCCTGCCGCACATCGCCGTCGATGGCGTTCATGGCACTCTGCGGGGGGAGGATGGTCGCGCGCTCGACGATGCTCGGCGCACCGTCCGCATCGAGGAAGGAAACCAGCGCTTCGCCTGTTTTGAGCGTGGTGATGGCTTCTGCCGTATCGAACGCGGGATTCGCGCGGAAGGTCATCGCAGCGGTGCGGACGGCCTTCTGGTCAAGCGGCGTGTAGGCGCGCAGGGCGTGCTGGACGCGGTTGCCGAGCTGCCCCAGAATGCTCATGGGAATGTCGCAAGGGTTCTGGGTGACGAAATACACGCCGACGCCCTTGGAGCGAATCAGCCGGACGACCTGCTCCAGCGTTTCCAGCAGCGCCTTGGGGCAGTCGTCGAAGAGCAGGTGCGCCTCGTCGAAGAAGAACACCATGCGTGGCTTGTCCAAATCGCCGCATTCGGGCAGCAGCTCGTACAGCTCCGACAGCATCCACAGCAGGAAGGTCGAGTACAGCCGGGGCTTGCGGTAGAGCACGTCCGCCGCGAGGATGTTGATAACGCCGCGCCCGTTTTCATCAAGCTGCATCCAGTCGGCGATGTTCAGTGCGGGTTCGCCGAAGAACGCATTGCCGCCCTCGTCCTCCAGCATGGCGACGGCGCGCTGAATCGCACCGACAGATGCCATGGACACGTTGCCGTAATCGAGCGTGTACTCCTTGGCGTGCTCACCGACGTAGGCAAGCATGGCCTTCAAGTCCTTGAGGTCGAGCAGGAGCATGTTCTCGTCATCCGCGACGCGGAAGAGGATGCTCAGCACGCCTGCCTGCGTGTCGTTGAGGTTCATCAGCCGCGCGAGCAGCGTCGGCCCCATTTCGCTCACGGTCGTGCGGACGGGATGCCCCTCTTTGCCGAACACGTCCCAGAACACGGTCGGGAACGTGCGGTACTCGAACGTCGGCACGCCGCACTGCGTCAGGCGATTGGCGATATTGTCGCTGTGTGTGCCGGGCTGCACCATCCCGGCGAGATCGCCCTTGATATCCGCGAGGAACACGGGCACGCCCATGTCCGAAAATCCCTCTGCCAGCACCTTGAGGGAGACGGTTTTGCCCGTACCGGTCGCCCCGGCAATGAGACCATGGCGGTTTGCCATCTGCGGCAGCAGGCAGACGGGGTGTTCATCCGTTCCAAGCCAGATTTTGCCTTCGTAGAGCATGTGTGTTGTGTTCTCCTTTTTCCTTTTATAGTGGTACTATTGGTACTTCTTTATCGCGGCAGGGGTTTCGCCTCTGCGGAGGCGACCAGAGGGCTTTGCGGTCGCCATCTGGACTCCTTCGCACGCACACCCATGTTACTTGGATTTTATCGAAAATGCGATTAGTGGGTGTGCCGTTACTCCTTCTTCTCATCCATCTCCGCTGTGCGTTCCGAAATAATATACCGCGGACGCTGCTTGACTTCCAAGTAGATTTTGCCGATGTATTCCCCGATGATACCGAGAAACAGGCACTGCATCCCGCCAACGAAGCATACCAGACAAGCCAGCGACGCCCAGCCAGCCACCGAATGCCCGGCAATCGCGGCAATCACCGCCCAGATAATGCCGATAAATGACAGAATCGTGATAAACAGCCCGGCGAAGAACACCATGCGAATCGGTTTGACCGATAGGCTTGTGATGCCGTCGAACGCCAGCCCCAGCATCTTCTTCAGCGGATAGTGGCTTTCGCCCGCAATGCGCTCGTGGCGCTCGTAAGAGACGCTGGTGGACTTGAACCCGACCAGCGGAACCATCCCGCGCAGATACAGGTTTACTTCGCGGAATTTTGCCAATTCCTGCAGGGCACGGCTGGAAATCAGGCGATAATCCGCGTGATTAAACACAACCTCCGCGCCCATTGCGCTGAGCAGCTTGTAGAAGCCTTCCGCCGTGAAGCGCTTGAAGAACGTGTCGGTATCACGCTTGGAGCGCACGCCGTAGACGATTTCGCAGCCGTCAAGGTACGCATCCACCATCGCGTCCATGGCGTTGATATCGTCCTGCCCGTCGCAGTCGATGCTGATGGTGATGTCGCAGCGGTCTTTCGCCTCCATCAGCCCTGCCCAGACCGCCCTTTGGTGCCCTCGGTTGCGGCTCTGCGCAATGCCTTGGAAGCACGGGTCTTTCGCGGACAGCGCCGTGATAATCTCCCACGTCTTGTCCTTGCTGCCGTCGTTGACGAACAGAATGCGGCTCTCGTCGCTGATTTTCCCCGCGTTTGCGAGCTGACGCACCTTGTCGCGGAACATGCCGCTGGTAATCGGCAGTACGCTTTCTTCGTTGTAGCAGGGAATCACAATATACAATACAGGCTTGTGTGCCACGCAGAAACACCTCCAGTATGGTTGATTATGCCTTATTATAGCACATTTTCTCCTGCTTGAACAGGTTCTTTTTGCAACAGTTTCGACGCAATTATTGTTCACAAAATATTTACAAACACTTCCGACATTCGTTACAAAGTCGTGCTATGATACGGAAAGTACTCCAAGAGGGGTGCGGCTATCAAAGGAAGTGTGCTTATGAATCAGGCGGCAATTGGTCAGTATATCGCAGGCAAGCGCACTGCGCAAGGAATGACGCAGGAGCAGCTGGCGCAGAAAATTGGCGTATCGCAGAAATCCTTGATGCGCTGGGAAACGGGCAAACGTCTGCCCGATGCTGACGCAGTGGAAGCGCTCTGCACGGCGCTGGGTATCACCCTGCCGGAACTGCTCAACGGCAAGGATTCGCCGCAGAAGGAAGAAATGCAGCTGACGCATGACGCACAGATGCTTGACCTGCTGCGCCGGATGCAGCGCACAGTCTATGAGCAGCATATTCTCTACGGCGTTCTGCTGATTCTGCTGGGCATCGCGAGCAACGCATTGTCTGCGCTGGTCGGCGGCAGCCATGTCAAGGAATTCTTTTCGGGTGTGCTGATGGGGATGTCCGTTGCGGAAATGCTGGCGGGGGTCGTCATCGTCGCCATCCATGTGATTCACGGAAAATGCGAGGAGTAATTAGCAATTTGAGAAATCATTGCGCATTGAAAAGCGGTCGCGTGACCGCTTTTTTCGTTTTGGGAAATCGCAGAAACATGCCTTTTTTCCTTGACCCCTTCGGCATTCCGATGTATAATAAACAATGGTGTATTAGCGCATTGAGCAGAAAGGGGTGAGTGTCCTGTACGCACAGGTAATTGTGGACATTGTGCATGAGAATGTTGCGCACACGTTTACCTACCGCATTCCGGACGGCATGACGCTCACCGCCGGACAGCGCGTGGAAGTTCCGTTCGGGCGGATGCGCAAGGAGGGGGTCGTTCTCTCCCTGACGCAGGAGACGGACGTGCCGCCGGAAAAGCTCCGCGACATCCTCCGCCCGCTGGAAGATTATGCCGCTATCTGCCCCACGCTGCTGACGCTCGCCCAACAGATGGCGGACGACGTGCATTGCCCACTGGCAGAAACGCTGCGGCTGATGCTGCCCGCCCAAATGCGCGGTGGACGCATTCAGGTGAAAACGCAGACGGTCGCGCAGGCCGCGAAGCCACGCGAAATGCTGGAAGCGGCGGCACTGGCGGAGAAACGCTCGCCGAAACGGCGTCTGCTGCTGACGGTCTTATCCGACGGGCGGACGCACCCGGTGGAGGAATTGAAGCTGCTCGTCCGCGAGCCGCTGCAAGCGCTGCGCCAGATAGAAGCAGCGGGGCTAATTGCCCTGCGGGAAGAAGAAGTGCTGCGCCGGCCGGGCGGCAATACGCCGGACACCGCCGTCCCTGACCCGCCCCTCACGCCGGGGCAGGAGGAAGCGCTGTCTGTCATGCTGCCGGATTTGCGCAGTGGACAGGGGAAATACCTGCTCCACGGTGTGACGGGCAGCGGCAAAACCGAGGTGTTCATCCGCCTCGTGCGCCAGACGCTCGTGCAGGGGAAATCCGCCATGATTCTCGTGCCGGAAATCGCTCTCACGCCGCAAATGGTCATGTGGTTTCGGGCGCGGTTCGGGGCGGTTGCGGCGGTGCTGCACTCGCGGCTCAGCGCGGGCGAGCGCTTTGATGAGTGGCGGCGCATCCGGCGCGGCGACGCGCGGGTCGTCATCGGCGCACGGTCGGCGGTGTTCGCGCCGTGCGGGAATTTGGGGCTGATTGTCGTGGATGAGGAGCACGAATCGACGTACATCTCCGACCGTCATCCGCGATATGACGCACGCGAAGTTGCCATCCGCCGATGCGAAAATGAGCACGCGACGCTTCTGCTTGCCTCCGCTACGCCCAGCATTCTGTCCTTCGCCAGGGCACGGCGCGGGGATTATGTGCTGCTTGAAATGCCCTGCCGTGTCGGCAACCGCCCGATGCCGCAGGTCATGCTGGTGGACATGCGCAAGGAGATGGAGAACGGCAACCGAAGCGTATTTTCCGGGCAATTGGTCGCGGCACTCAAGAACTGCGTCGCACGCGGCGAACAGGCCATGCTGCTGATGAATCGGCGCGGGTACAACAGCTTTGTCAGCTGCCGAAGCTGCGGTTATGTCGTCAAATGCCCGAACTGCGATGTCGCCATGACCTACCACGTCGTGGGCAGCGGGCAGACTGAGGCGAAACTCCACTGCCACTACTGCGGATTCGCCGCGCTGCCGCCGAACACCTGCCCGAAATGCGGCAGCAAGTACATCCGCTATTTCGGCGCGGGGACGCAGAAAATCGAGGAAGAATTGAAGAAACTCTTCCCACAGGAAAACGTCATCCGCATGGATATTGACACGACCTCCGGCAAGGATGGTCACGCAAAGCTGCTTGATGAGTTCCGCTCCGGGCGCGCAAAGCTGCTCGTCGGCACGCAAATGATTGCCAAGGGGCTGGATTTCCCGAAGGTAACGCTGGTGGGCGTGATTGCGGCGGATATGACGCTGAATTTGCCCGACTACCGCGCGCGGGAGCGGACATTCCAGCTGCTGACGCAGGTCGCCGGGCGCGCCGGACGCGGCACACTGCCGGGGCAGGTCATCATCCAGACGTACAAGCCGGAGGATGAGGTGATTCAGACCGCTGCCGCGCAGGACTACCGCGCGTTCTTTGAGCTGGAGTTCGATCGCCGGCGGACGGGGCTGTATCCGCCGTTCACGATTCTGGCGCGCCTGCTGGTGGAGAGCAATTCGCCGCAGAAGGCGCGAGAAGTTGCGACAATGCTTCATGCGCGGTGCGAGGAGCTGCTTAACGCGCATCCGCAGTGGAAGAAGCGAGCGCTGATGGTGCGGCTTGACCAGCCGAGCATCACGGTTTTGCGCGGAAAAACGCGCTGGCATGTGCTGATGAAGCTGCTGGTGCATCCGGAGACGGAGCAGTTCGCCGCGGCATTGAGCGAGCTGGCGCGGGAGAAGCAGGAGGGCGCGGAGGTGTACTTTGAGTACAACCCCACGACCATGATGTAAATGTGGTTTTATTTCCCTGAAATCGCGTGAATTGTGTGGGTATCCTGTGGATAAACACGCGGAAGCAGTATGCAGATGCGACCAACTCAATCGCGAAAAGGGTGTCGAGAGGGTCGAAGACCCTTCGCGGAGTCCAGAGGCAGAGCCTCTGGTGGGGTCAAGGGGCGAAGCCCCTTCGGTTCCCCTTTTATAGGAAGGAGCATTGTAACTTATGGCGATTCGGAAGATTGTGAAGATTGGCGATGATTGCTTGCGGCAGGAGTGCCGGAAGCAGGAGAAGTTTGATTTGCGGCTGAAAATCCTGCTGAAGGATATGGCGGACACGATGTATAAGGCGGAGGGCGTCGGGCTGGCGGCGCCGCAGGTCGGGGTGCTGCGCCGCGTGGTCGTGATTGATGTGGGTGATCAGGGGGACGGGCTGCTGGAACTCATCAACCCCGTCATCACCATGCGCGAGGGCGAGCAGTGCGGTCGCGAAGGCTGCCTGTCGCTGCCGGGACGTCAGGCGGTCGTTACCCGCCCGCGTAAAGTCACCGTGCAGTACCAGAACCGCGACGGCGTGCATTGCGAAAAGACGGTCGAAGGGCTGTTCGCGCGCGCGGTCTGCCACGAGCTGGATCACCTGGACGGCAAGCTGTACATCGACGTGATGGATCGCGAACTGACGCCGGAGGAAATCGAAGGGCATATCCCGGAGGACGACAACCAGTGAGAATCGTGTTTATGGGTACGCCGGATTTTGCCGTGCCGTCCCTCAAAGCCTTGGTGGAAGGCGGATATTCGGTCGTCGGCGTGGTTACGCAGCCTGACCGCCCCAAGGGGCGCGGCAAGAAGCTCGCCATGTCCCCCGTCAAGGAGTACGCCATCCAACAGGGCATCCCTGTCCTCCAGCCGGAGCGCATCAGCCGGGATGGGTATGAGGATCTGCTGAATCTCCACCCCGATTTGTGCGTCACGGCGGCGTTCGGGCAGATTCTCTCGCAGAAAATCCTCGATATTCCGCCGCTGGGGACGATTAACGTCCATGCGTCGCTCCTGCCCAAGCACCGCGGCTCTGCGCCGATTGCGTGGGCAATGGTGCAGGGCGACAAGACCACCGGGGTGACCACCATGATGACCGCGCGCGGCATCGACAACGGCGATATGCTCCTCAAAGCCGAAACGCCGATTGACCCCGCCGAAACGTGCGGCGAACTGACGGCGCGCCTGAGCGAAATCGGCGCAAAGCTGCTGATTGAGACGCTTAAAGCCCTCGAAAATGGGACGCTTGAGCGCATTCCGCAGGATGAAAGCCAAATGACCTACGACCCCAAGCTCGAAAAGGACATGGGCGTTATCGACTGGACGCAGGACGCGGCGGACATTGTGCATCGGATTCACGGCCTGAACCCGTGGCCCGGCTGCACAAGTGCTGCCCCCGGCGGAACGTGGAAGCTCCTGCGCGCCGAAGTTGCGGACATGAGCGGTCAGCCCGGCGAAGTCCTTGCGGCGGATGGCAAGGAAGGACTGATTGTCGCGGCGGGGAAGAACGCTGTGCGCGTCCGCCAGCTGCAAGTGCCCGGCGGAAAGCCGATGGATGCACGGGATTATCTGCGCGGTCACGCAATGGCCGCTGGAACAATGTTGAAAGAGGATACGGAAAATGAGTGACGAGAATCGACAGGGCAGCGGCAATTTCCGCGCAAACAACGGCGGACAGAAGCGTCCCGCGGGTGGCAATCGCATGAGCGGAAACCGTACTGGCAGCAAAAATTTCGGCGGCAAGAAGCCGTTCAGCGGAGAGAAGCGCTCCTTCGGTGGCAGCAAGCCTGCGTTTGGCGGCGAGAAACGCTCTTTTGGTGGGGACAAGCCCGCGTATAACGGGGAAAAACGCTCCTTTGGTGGAAATAAGCCTGCGTATAACGGCGAGAAGCGTTCCTTTGGTGGCGATAAGCCCGCGTACAATGGCGAAAAGCGCGCCTTCGGTGGGGACAAGCCCGCGCATAACGGCGAAAAGCGCGCCTTCCGTGGGGACAAGCCCAATGATGGCGACAAACGCCCGGCAAAATCGGGCTTTGGTGGGGAAAAACGCCCGTATGGGGATAAAAAGCCGTCCTTCGGTGGGAAAACAGGATTCCATTCTGCCGAAAAACGCCCCTACGGTGGCGGCAATGGGGAACGCCGTCCCTATCCGGCAAAACCGGCTGCCCCGAAGGTGGAGGGCAGCGACGGTCTGCCCGCGCGCCGTCTCGCGCTCGAAGTCATCCGCGCGGTGACGGAGAACGACGCGTATGCCTCCCTCGTGCTGGACGAGAAGCTGAACAAGTGCACGCTGCCGCTGGTCGACCGCCGTCTGGCGGCGCGGCTGGTGTACGACACGCTGGAGCACCTGCTGACGCTCGACTACGCGCTCAATTCGCTGATGGCGAAGCCCGACACGGACATCAAGCTGCGCAACGTGCTGCGGCTGGGGGCGTGTCAGATTCTGCTGGAGGATCGCATCCCGGAGAGCGCAGCGTGCAACACGTCGGTCGCGCTGTGCAAGGAGCTGGGCATGGAGGGACTGGCAGGCGTGTGCAACGGCATTCTGCGCAACCTCGTGCGGCAGAAGGACGAAATCAAGTATCCGGACATGGAAACCGAGCCCGTCAAGGCGCTGTCCATCCGTTACAGCGTGCCGGAATGGCTCGTGGAGCGGCTGCTTGCGGACTGGGGCGAGGACGCGGAGAAGCTCATGGGCTTCCATCAGCCGAACGCTGCCATCACCATCCGCCCGAACCTGATGAAGATGGACGAAGCCGCTTTTGAGCAGTTCCTCGGCAGCAAGGTCTGGGAAAAGGAAAAGGGGATGCTGCCCTTCTCGTGGCGCATCCGCAACATGGCGGAAATCGCGCATGACGCGGGCTTCGTCGGCGGCAAGTTCTCCATCCAGAGCGAAAGCAGCATGATGGTCTGCCTCGCCGCTGCGCCGAAGAACGGAATGCAGATTCTGGATGCGTGCGCCGCGCCGGGCGGCAAGAGCTGCCTGATGGCGGAAATGATGCAGGGCACGGGGCGCGTGCAGGCGTGGGAGCTGCATCCGCACCGGGCGGATTTGATTGCCGCGCAGGTGCAGCGTCTGGGGCTTGAAAACGTGCGCCCGATGACGCGCGACGCCCTCAAGCGCCGCGAAGAGCTGGATGGCACGATGGACATTGTGCTGCTGGATGCGCCGTGTTCGGGCCTGGGCGTGATGAGCGAAAAGCCGGACGTGAAATACCGCGTGACGGCACAGAGCGTCGATGAGCTGGTGCAGCTGCAAAGCAATCTGCTGGACGCGGTCTGCCCGTATGTGAAGAAGGGCGGCACGCTGGTATACTCCACCTGCTCGGTGCTGAAGGACGAAAACGTGCGTCAGGCGGAGAAGTTCCTCGCGCGTCACCCGGAATTTGAGCTGCAGCCGCTGCCGGAGACGATTCCGGCTTCCGTGCGGCAGTATGAAACGACCGGCTTGCAGCTCCTGCCGCAGCGCGACGGCATCGAGGGCTTCTATATGTGCCGGATGCGGAGGAAAAAGGCATGACCGAACTGACAGGCATGACGCCGCAGGAGCTGTCCGACTGGTGCAAGGCGCAGGGAATGCCCGCTTTTCGCGGCAAGCAGATTTTCCGCTGGATCCATCAGGGCGCGGATTTTGACGCGATGACGAATCTGCCGGCGGCGATGCGCGCGCAGCTGAAGGAAATCGCTGTGGCGCAGCCGGTCAGCATCATTGACGAGCGGAAAAGCCAGATTGACGATACGGTGAAATTCCTCTTTGGTTTGAAGGACGGCAACTGCGTCGAGGGTGTGCTGATGCACTACCACCACGGCTATACGCTGTGCATCTCGACGCAGGTCGGCTGCCGCATGGGGTGCAAGTTCTGCGCCAGCACGCTGGAAGGGTGCGTCCGCTCGCTGACGGCGGGGGAGATGCTCGGCGAAGTGCTGGCGGCGAACCGGTATCTGGACGGTAAAGACCGCGTCCACAACATTGTGCTGATGGGCAGCGGCGAACCGCTGGACAACTACGACAACGTCTGCCGATTCCTGCGCCTGCTGCGCGAGGAGGACGGCGTGAACATCGGCTTGCGCAATGTGAGCCTCTCCACCTGCGGGCTGGTGCCGAAGATGTACCAGCTTGCGGAGGAGAACCTGCCGGTCACGCTGTCTGTGTCGCTCCATGCGCCGAACGACGAGATTCGCCGCCAGACCATGCCCGTCGCCAACGCCTACCCGATGGACGAGCTGCTTGCCGCTTGCCGGAATTACATCGACAAGACCGGGCGGCGCGTCATCTTCGAGTACGCACTGGTGGGTGGCGTAAACTGCGAGGAAAAGCACGCGATTGAACTGGCGAGCCGGCTGCGCGGAATGCAGTGCCATGTCAACCTGATTCCGCTCAACGCCGTGGAAGAGCGCCACTTGAAGGGCGTGAACGAACAGACCGTGCAGCGTTTCCTGCATAAGCTGGAGGAGCTGCACATTTCCGCGACCCGCCGCCGCGAAATGGGCGACGACATTGAGGGCGCGTGCGGCCAGCTGCGCCGCAAGACACTTACTACTCTACACGACCCGCAGGGAGAAGAAGCATGAGCCGCAAAATCCGTTTCAGCAAGGAGAGCCAGAGCTCGCTGAATGATTTCTTCGTTCACCGCAGTCCGGAACAGCCGAAGTCCAAGGAGGAAGAGAATCTGCCCGCCGGGATTCTCAGCGCCTTCCGCACGGACGTGGGCAAAGTGCGCGCAAACAATCAGGATGCGCCTATTGTGTCGGAGAAGCTGCGCCTGTACGGGGTGGCGGACGGCATGGGCGGCCACAAGGGCGGCGAAGTAGCGTCCACCAGTGCGCGCGACGATCTGCTGCGGGAGTTGGAAGGGAAAACGCCCTCGGTCGCGGCGCTCTCCGGCGCGATTGAGGAGGTCAACCGCCAAATCTACCATCAGCAGGAGCATGACGACGCCCTGACTGGCATGGGCACGACGCTATCCGTCCTCTGGATGAGCGACAATTTCGTATACATCGGTCATGTAGGGGACAGCCGTGTGTATCTGCTGCGCGACGGCGAGTTCAAGCAGATGACGCTTGACCACTCTCTGGTGGAGCAGCTGGTGCGCGAAGGCGTGCTGACGGAGGAAGAGGCGCAGAATCACCCGATGCGCAACATCATCACCCGCGCGATTGGCACGGATGAATCGGTGGAGGTGGACGTGGTGGTGGAGGAGCGCCGCAAGGGCGACCTGTGGCTTGCCTGCTCCGATGGTCTGCACGGCTTGGTGGATGACCGCCAAATGCGCGATGCGCTGCGCCAGTATGCGCCGGAAAAGGCGGCGGATGTGCTGCTCAAAGCCGCACTGGATGCGGGCGGACGCGACAACGTGACGCTCGTCATCGTGCATGACGGGGAGGAACCGGCATGAATGCGTTGATTCAGCCTGGCCGCATCCTCGCCGGCCGCTACCGCATTGATCAGCAGATCGGCGTGGGCGGCATGGCGGTGGTTTACCGCGCGACCGACCTCAATACACAGCATTTCGTCGCCGTCAAAGTTCTTAAACCGGAGTACAATCAGGATGCGGAGTATGTCGCGCGCTTTCAGCGGGAGGCGGAAGCCGCGTCGAAAATGACGCACCACAACATCGTCAACCTGCTGGATGTCGGCATGGATTCCAGCGGCAACCGCTACCTCATCATGGAGTACGTCGAGGGACAGACGCTCAAGGACGTCATCCGCGAAAAAGGGCGGCTGAGCGAAACATCGGCAGTGCAGATTACCATCCGTATTCTCTCTGCGCTCCAGCACGCACATTCCAACGGCATCATCCACCGTGACATTAAGCCGCAGAATATCCTCATGCAGTCCGACGGCCATGTGAAGGTGGCGGATTTCGGCATCGCGCGCATGGCAAACAAAAATACGCTTGCCAAGGGCGATTCCGTCATGGGGTCGGTGCACTACTTCAGCCCCGAACAGGCATCGGGCAAGGAAGCAGGGGTCACGAGCGACATTTACAGCGTCGGCGTGACGCTCTACGAGATGCTCACCGGGCGTGTGCCGTTTGACAGCAATAACCCCGTCGCCATTGCGATGCAGCACATCCACAATACGCCTGTGCCGATTCAGCAGTACGCGCCGGAAACGTCGGACGCGGTGTGCCATGTCTGCATGAAGGCAATGGACAAAAATCCGGCGTACCGCTATCAGTCCGCGTGGGATATGGCGAGGGATCTTCGCCACGCCATCAGCGGGCAGGTGGGAGAGATGGAGCCGCGCATCGTTGACGGCAGGCTTCCGGGGGACGGCGAGAGCGGCGGAATGCAGCCTGTACGCCGCCAGCCCAGCAGACGCATGGTGCGTAAAAAGCACCCCGCCAGCTGGTGGGTGATTACACTGCTGATGTCACTGGTTGTCTGCTACGGGCTGTTCGTCGGCACGAAGGCGATTTACGAGCGCGTGGTCAACAGCGCGGTGGTCGACGAGTACCTTGGCATGGATGTTTCGGCGGCGCAGCGGCAGATCCAGCGCGCCGGACTGCGCCCGGAAATCATGGAAATCAATCACCCGACCATCAAGGCGGGCGAGGTCATCCTGCAAGCGCCGCAGGAGGGGACGACCCTGCGCAAGAATGATGTCGTCGTCCTGACCGTATCGAAGGGGCCATCCACCCAGACCGTGCCGAAAATTACGAATTTGACCGTCTCGGACGCAATTACGACGCTATCCCCCTATGGGCTGACGCTGACGATTGTCGAGTATGTGGTCAGCGCGACGGTTCCGGCGGGGCGCATCATCAGCCAAAGCCCGGAAGAAGGCAGCGTGTGCATGTCGGGCGACGCGGTGAATGTGTCGGTGTCCGGCGGGATGGCGGTTGTGCCGAATGTGTACGGGCGGCATCTGGCGGATGCGCAGGAGCTGATTGCGGCATCGGGATTGTCGCTGAACCAGAACATCACCTTCTTGGAGACGGATGACACGACGATGCACGGGCTGGTTGCGCAACAGTCGCCGTCGGGCGGCAGCGAGGTGATTGCCTCCGCGAAAGTGTCGCTGACGCTCTACCGCGTACCGTCGATGATGGCGCGGGCGAAGGTGCTTTTGTCCCTGCCGCAGACGGAAAGCATGATGCACGTCCGTGTGACGCTGGTGGAAAGCGGCGTGGAGTATACGGCATACGAGGGGGATTTCCCCGCCAACGCCAGCCGTGAGCCGGAGGTTGAGCTGTGCGGCAATGAGCCGGGCATGTACACCTACCGCGTCTATTGCGATGGAGAATTTGCCTATCAGCAGCAGGTGAATATGGAATGAGAGAATCAGAAATGACGCAGGAATTGCAGGCGGAATTGCATCAAGGCGTGCTTGTGCGCTTCTTCGGCGGCTTTTATGTCGCAGCGGACGCGGACGGGCAGGAGTACACGCTCCGCTGCCCGAAAAAATTCCGCCATCAGCGCCTGTCACCCCTTGTGGGGGATGCGGTGCGCTTTACGCCGGGTCAGGGCGAAGAGGAAGGCTGGCTGGTGGAAATTCTGCCGCGCAAGACCGAGTGCATCCGCCCGCCTGTGGCAAATGTGACGCTGCTGCTTGTGAGCATCTGCCCGTCGCCTGAACCGGATCTGCTGCTGGTAGACCGTCTGCTGGCGCGCGCGAAGAAGCAGGGCATGAAAACGGCGCTCATCGTCGGCAAATGTGACCTTGACGGCGGCAAACTGCTCGCCCAAATGCAGGAGGAGTATCGCGGGGCGGACTGCCCGGTGCTGGGTGTCAGCGCGCGGAACAAGGAAGGGCTGGATAGCGTTCGGGCGCTGATGCGAGGGGCGGACTGCTGCTGTCTGGCAGGGCAGAGCGGCGTGGGCAAATCGACGCTGCTGAACGCGCTGCTTGACTTGCAGCTGGAGACGGGTGAAATCAGCGAGAAAATCCAGCGCGGCAAGAACACGACGCGCTATGCGCAGCTGCTGATTCATGACGGCATCCGTGTGCTGGATACGGCGGGCTTCAGCCTGCTGGAAACAGAGAAGGGCATGGAGCCGGAAAAATTGCAGGAATTGTACCCGGAATTTCAGCCGTACATCGGGCAGTGTCGCTTCCAGCCCTGTCTGCATGACCGCGAACCCGGCTGTGCCGTCACGCAGGCGGTGCAGGCGGGGAAAATCGACGGGAATCGGGTCGAACGGTATCGGGAACTGCTGGCGGATGTCAGGCTGGCGTGGAAGAATCGGTATCAGTGACATAAAAGCAAACAAAATCACCCCGGCGTGTGACCAAAGCGGTTCACATGCCGGGGTGAGTTTCTATTCGATTAGCCGATGCCATCCCGCTCGAACTATTTCCATTTTGGAAACAGTTGCGGCAGGGGCGGAGCGCCTTTTGCGGAATTGCCCGTGGGTATTTCCATTTTGGAAACAACCACTCCCGCGCCGCTCACTTCCGCCTGAGTTTCGCCACAAAGAACCCCTCAAACCTTTCATCCGGTCTGACGCACACAACCCCATCTACCTTCGTCAGCAGCAGCGGCACGTCAGTCAAGAACGGGTGCTCAATCGGCACAACCTCACAGATGCCCATGCTCACTGCGCCCTGCACGATGTCCTCATTTTCCATTTGCAGCACCGAGCACGTCGAGTAGACCATTTCGTGCTTCTTCGGCAGCAGGGACAGCGCCTTTTGCAGCAGCACTTTCTGCGTTTTTGCGGTCTTTGCCAGCCAGTCCGCCGTCATCCGCCGCTGCGGCTCGCCGTCTTCAAGCAGCAGCGTTCCGCTTCCGGAACAGGGTGCGTCCAGCAGAATTTTGTCGAACTTGAACAGGCTGTCCAGCAGGCGTGCGTCCTGCCGCATGATGTTCACGGCGCGCGCACCCTGCCGCGTTAGGTTGAATTGCAGGCGGTCGGCGCGAATCGCGTTTTTCTCGCAGGCGGTGATGAGCGCCTTGCCGCCGGACAGCGCCGCCATCTGCGTCGTTTTGCCGCCGGGGGCAGCCGCCATGTCCAGCACGGTTTCGCCTGCTTTCGGCGCAAGCACCAGCGCAGGCAGCATCGAGGAAAGCGATTGCAGGTAAATCGCGCCCGCGTCGTAGCAGGGCAGGGCGCGCAGCTGCTCTTCGTTGCCGTCCGGCAGCAGGAACGCATCGTCATACCACGCAATCGGCTCGACTGCAATGCCAGCATCCGCGATTTCGCGCAGAACCGCCTCCCGGTCGCCTTTGAGCGGATTGACGCGGAAGGTCGTGCGCTTGCGGACATAGCCCGCTTCAATCTCCCGCGCAAGCTCCGCGCCGTATTGTGCTTCCAGCCGCTCATGCAGCAGCGGCGGTACTTCGGGTATCATAGGCTTCTCCTTTGCCGTCAGGACACCGGACGTTCCCGGCTCATGCGGCGCTTGACTTTGATGGGCGCGAACAGCGGCTTTTTGCCGTGCTTCTTCGCTTTGCTTTTTTTCATGCGGATGCACCTCCTGCGGATAGCTTATCCGCATTTTGCAGCCGTCATTCAGCGCATCTGGTGGATTTTCGCGATGTCCTCGGCGGGATTTGCGCTCTTAAACAGCGCCGTGCCCATGACCGCAGCGTCCAGCCCGCACTCGTGCAGCAGGGGCAGATTGCTAAGCGACACGCCGCCGTCCACCTCGGTCAGCCCGGTGTAGCCGATGGCGCGGAGCTGGCGGAGTTTGTCCAGCACGATGGGGTTGAATTTCTGCCCGCCGAAGCCGGGTTCGACCGACATCAGCAGCACCATGTCGCACAGGGGCAGCAGGGGGATGATAGCGTCCACCGGCGTGTTGGGCTTGATGGATACCGCCGTCTTGACGCCCTGCGCGCGGATGCAGCGGAGAATTTCGGCGCGGTCGGCGGCGATTTCCTCATGAATCGTGATGGAGGACGCGCCTGCCCGGCAGAAGGCTTCGACGTATTTTTCGGGCTGGTCGAGCATGAGGTGCACATCCAGCGGGATGGTGAAGCGCTCATGGAGCGCTCTCACAACGCTGGGGCTGAAGCTGAGGTTCGGCACGAAATGCCCGTCCATGACGTCTACATGAATCCAGTCTGCGCCCGCGGCAATCATGCGGGCAGCGGCGGATTCGAGGTTGAGAACATCGGCAGCGAGGATGGAAGGGGATACAATCATGGCTTGACCCTCCGAGTAGTCGATTGGATTCAGTTCATCATGCAAAATGCGCATCCTTGAGTATCTTTAGCGCCGCGGGGGCAATTGAGTCAGGAATCGCGGCAGGGCGGGCGAGGAAGTAACCTTGCAGCAAATCAACGCCTAAGCGCAGGACAGTGCGCAGTTCAGCTTCGTTTTCAATGCCCTCCGCGACGACCTGCATCTGGCGCGCATGGGCGTAGGTGACAACGTCCGTGACGACCTGCTGCTTGTCGATGTTGGAGTCAATGCCGCGGATGATGGCAATATCCACCTTGATGTAGTGCGGAGCGAGCAGAAGGAGGTTGTTGCTGTTGCTGTACCCGCTGCCGTAATCATCCAGCGCAAAGACCGCGGTTCCGCCCAGCTGACGGCGCTTGATGGCAAGCACCTCCGGCATCGTTTCTTCTTCCTCGGTGATTTCGATGACCATTTTTTTCAGCATCGGGGCAAACTGACGGCGAAAATCCGCAAAATCAGCATCTGTCAGCGAAACGTTTGCAATGGAGTTGATGAACAGCTTCGCGTCGGGGGAGAGCTTGTCGCACGAGACAAGGCGCTCGAACGTCTGCGTGCCCTTGAAGAGGGTCAAATGCTCAATGTCGTACAGCCGATTCTCCTCGTGCGCCAGCTTCATGATGGTTTCGGGGGAACGCAGCAGCGGCATGTTGACGCGCATCAGTGCCTCGTAAGCCACCACATGCCCGTCGCGCGCGGAGAACAGCGGCTGAAAGTGATAGAACACACTGTCGTTCTCCAGCAGTGTGGTGAACTCCTGCCGCAACTGCGCGTAGTAGGCTTCGCGGTTGTATGCACCAATGTCAAATTCGCGGATTTCGCCCTTGCGCTGCCGCTTCACCTGATAGAGCGCAAAGTCGGCATAGCGTTTGAGGGTCGCGAAATCGCGGCTGTCATCGGGATACCACGCCACGCCGCCGGAAATGGCAATGTGCATCGTGTCGCCGGAAGGCAGCACGGCGGTGTAGGTGGACATGGCTTCCTGCAGGTGCGTCAAATCCGCCCGGAGCGCGTCGCGGGATTCATAGCCGTGCAGCAGGACAACAAATTCGTCGCCCGAAAGCCGCGAACAGACCGCGTTTGCCGGGATATTCTGCCCGGTCAGGCGGATGTAGCGGTCGCCACAGTCGTGTCCGTAGGTGTCGTTGATGCGCTTCAGGTCGTCCAAATCGGTCATCAGCAGCGCAGCATGGCGCATCTTGTCCGGGTGCGCGAACATCTCCTGTACCTTCCGCATGAACGAGAAGCGGTTGTACAGCCCGGTCAGTACGTCGTAGTCGCGCTCGTGCTCAATGCGGCGGCGCTCCTGCATGGAGGTCGTTACATCCTCCACCAGACCGACCTGCGTCCCGCGTTCTTCGCCGGAACGCAGGAGGATGTAGCGCACCGTGCCGCCCGAAGCGGGCAGGGCGTACACTTCGCCGCCGTATGCGCGGGTTACGTACTCGTGCGTCTGCTTCCAGCCGTTCAGGATGGCATCGAACCAATCCTTGTTCAGCGAATCCAGCGGTACGTCCGGCAGCGCCAAGAGGGAGAAGAAATTGTCCGTCACATACACGGTATCCACATCAGGCCGCTTCTCAAAGCCGCCGATTTCCACGCTCGCCAATTCCATAATGCGCTGGAACTTGACTGACGTGTCCAAAATCTCCTGTGAACGCTGGGTGAAGGCGGCGGAGAATTGGTCAAGCTCACAGATGCCCGTCGGGGAGAGCGTCGGCACTTGATACCGCTGATTCTGTGACGCGCTGATCTGCTTGGACAGGCGCGTAATCGGTTGTGCCAAACGCCGACTGACGATGAAGGAAGCAAAAACACCTGCCAGCAGTGTCAATACGACGATAATCACCAGCATTTGCCGAACGCTGCCGGAAAAGCTGTACAGCTGCTTGACGGGCACAAGCCCAATCAGCAGCCAGTGCTCACCGGAGAACGGCGCGTTTCGGCTGTACAGCGCCAGCGGCTGTTCGCTGGCAAAGTAGCGTGTGCCGTCAATTGTCAGAAAGCCCTCACCGGATGCATCCTTTTGCAGCACCAGCGTGTTTCCCGCATGAATTGCTGTGTCGGACGAAGAGCAGACGGCGATTTGCAGCGTCAGCGTATCCGCGGACAGGTCGTCCGTCGTCGAGCAGAGCAGGTAACTGCCGCTTCCCTCGTTCTGCAATTCATAGGTGGGCAGCATGCCGCGCAGGTAGGTGCCTGACAAAAGCCCGATGCCGACCACACCATACACCGTGCCATCGGGAAGTATCAGCGGCTGGGAGTAGGAAAACACGCTGCGCGGGTCATCAGGGAGGCAGAATGGAAAGCGCGTCCAGTGACCATAATCATCCGCCGAAAGCAGAGTTTTGGCGTTCCGCGCGGTTTGATAGGGAAGATAGAGAAAGTCTGATGCTTCGCGCTGATATTCAAAGGCAGGCTTCCAAGCGCTGGCAGTGTAAAGCCCTGTGGATTGCACAAGCGTTGCCGGGGCAAACTCCAGCGAAAGGTCAGCATTGCGGTCGGAATATGGCCCATCCGGGTCGAGGTCGCGCACATAAATACCGGGGAAGCGCGTCCCGTCCGCGCAGTCATCCAAATCACGGCTGCAGAAAATAACATAGATGCCGCTGAGTTTTTTTGCGCGCATTTCGAACACCAGCTCCGACGAAATGGCGCGCAGAAGCGGCTCGGATGCGGCACTGCCGGAATCCAGCGTATCCAGCGAAATCGTACCGTCCGCCAAGAGCGCTTCGGTCTGACTGTTGATGTAGGTGGACAGCGCGGTCAGCTCCTGCGAAGAAACCAGAAAATTCTGCAAATATCCGCTGCGATTTTCCACCTGTTCGCACAGAACTTCCTCCGCATTGTCATCCAGCTGCGACGGCACTTGTCCGACGATAATTGTGCCGATGAGCAGGGTCAATTCAATCACCAGCACGAGCAGCAGAGAAAAGAAGATGGTGAAAAAGACAGAATGCATTTTGCGGCTCTGCGGCGCGGGAGCCATGGCACTTTCACCTCCTTTTATTGGCGATGAGGGCGATTATTCGTAGGCTTGCAGCTTCGTCAGCGTCTCCTGATACCAGCTGTCAAAGCATTCGTCCGTGAGGAACTCCGCTTCAGCTTCCTCGGCGCTCATCCCCGCGGCGATTCGCTCGACGACGATGGCACGGTCTGCCGCGGCTTTGTCGCTCAATGCGTATTCCAGCACTTTGCGCGCCGCCTGACCGCCCTCAAACGCCAGTGGTGTGTACAGGCGATTCTCATTGATCGTCGCGACCGCGCCCGTCAGCACCTGCTCGACGACGGGGGAGAGCGTCAGTCCGGCGGCCTTGATGGTATCCATGTTGTTTGCCGCCTTTGTCACCGGCATGTAGCCCGAACCGACGGAGAAGCTGATGTCGTTTTCCGGCAGGGTGAACCACTTGAGGAACTCCACGCTCGCGCGCACTTTCGCTTCATCGGCCGCCGTGACGACCATGCCGGCGCCCTGCTGGACAGCAAACGATTCGCCATCCGCAAACTTCGGGCAGGGGAGCACTTTCAGCGTGATGTCATGGCTTTCGGTGTCGCTGGTTATGACACGGGAGGGGAAGAACGTGCCGCTGGAGGATGAACCGACGTAGCACAGCAGGTTGCCCGTCTTGATATCGTCGCTGCGGAAGCGCCCGGCAGCGCTGAAATAGCCCTTGATGAACGGAACGTAGTAGCTGTCCCAGAGCTTGCGGATGATATCGCGGTCGAAATGCAGCGTAAGACGCCCATCGCCATCCACCTCGAAGATGGTGCAGCCCAGCTCCTGCGCGCCGATGAGCAGATAATTCGCCATTGCGTCGCGCCCGAAGAGGGCCTTGCCGTCATCAGGCGTGGCGGTCTGCGCGTCTGTCCAGTTGTAGTAGCGCTCGGCGACGGCAAGCAGACCCTCGATGGTGAGCATCTCGCTTTCCTGCGTGCCGGTCGCCTCGGCGAAAGGCTGCCAGTCCGTTTCATTCAGGAAAAGCAGTTCGGTAGACTTGGCAACCGGGAAGATTTTGATGCTCCCAGTCTGCCCGAAGTCGCCTTCGGTGAGATAATTATCGACATATGCGGCGCGTTCGTCTGCTGTCAGATAGCTGCTGACATCAACGACCAGCCCCAGCTTGTCCAGTGCGTAGGCGGTGTCGGCGTAGGCGGAGAAGATGTTCGGCATCGCTGCCGCGCCGACTTTTCCCTCGGCGGACTGCATGACGCTGGCTTCCAGCTCGTTCACGCTGCCTTGGCTGTACGCCTCAACAATGATGCCCTTTTCCCTGCCAACCGTTTCGTTGAAGGTTTTGACGAGCGTATTGAAACTCTCCAGCAATGTACCGTTGTAGTATGTCCAGACCGTAATGCTGATGGGCTGCGGTGCAGCGCTATCCGATGAACATCCCGTGCAGAGCAGCAGGACGATGATGCAGAGCAAAGCCAACAGGTATTTCAAATTCTTTTTCATCATGTGAAAAACTCCTCTCGCCGGCGAATTCCGACGGGAATCAGTATAGCGCGTTTTCGCAGGAAATGCAAGGCTTTGCACGTCTAAGCGAGCGGATTTTCGGAAAAACTTACATTATAAATGAAAAAATGCGCCGGAGGAAAGTCCTTCGGCGCAGGGCAATTGCATCAACCTTTTATTCTGCTGATGAGACGCTCCGTGACGATCCGCATGTCCTCCGTCGTGCCAATCGTTACGCGCAGATACGACTGCAGGTTCGGCGTGCTAAAGTGGCGGACAAGGATGCCGTCGTCGCGCAGAAGCTGCTGAATCGGCGCGGCGTCATTTTCCGATGCCTTAACGAAGAGGAAGTTTGTGCGGCTCTTGAGGACGGGAATGCCCGCGTCCGCTAATGCTTGGCGGCAGATATCGCGGTCATGGCAGATGGTGGCGACGATGCGCGCAGTGTATGCCGTATCCAGCTCGGCTTCGCGCGCGGCGGCTTGTGCCAAACGGTCAACCGGGTAGCTGTTGAAGCTGTCGCGGATGCGCTTCATGGCAGCCATCAGGCGCGGATGCCCCAGCGCATAGCCGACGCGCATTCCCGCCAGAGCGTGACTCTTGCTGAACGTGCGGGTAATTATTACGTTGTCAAATTCGCGCAGGAGCGGTACGGCGACTTCCTCCGCGAATGCCGCGTACGCCTCGTCAATCAGCAGCACTTCGCCGCAGTCGCGCGTGTACGCCGCCAAATCTCGCAGCACATCCAGTGGGAGCGCCATGCCGGTCGGGGCGTTCGGGTTCGCCAAGGCAATGGGGCAGGCAAGGCGCAGACCATCCACATCCACCGAAAAATCAGGCTTCATCGGCACAGATGCGACTTTTGCGCCGTACAAATTCGCATAAACTGGATAAAACGAGTACGTCACCGCCGGAATGGCGACGGTTTTGCCCGCGAAAAACGCCGCAAACGCAAACGCCAGCACTTCGTCCGAGCCGTTGCCGCAGAACACCCAGTCCGCCGGGACACCCTCGACTGCACTGATGGCTTCGCGCAGGGCAGTCGCATCCATGTCCGGGTACAGGCGCAGGGACGAGGCATCGAACGAGCGCAGCACCTCAGCCACGCGCGGCGACGGGGGATAGGGATTCTCGTTCGTGTTGAGCTTGATAAACTTGCGGTTTTTCGGCTGCTCACCTGCAACGTAAGGAGTCAGGCGCAGCGCTAATTCGCTCTCATACATGCTCATGTCCTCCTGACCGGCACGCCCTCGCGCGCCAGATAGTCCTTCAAGTCGCTGATTTTCAGGATGCCGAAGTGGAACAGCGTCGCGGCGAGGGCAGCATCGGCGTGCCCGACGGTCAGCGCGTCGCGGAAGTGCTCCATTTTGCCCGCACCGCCGCTGGCAATCACCGGCACGCCGACTTCATCCGCAATGGCGCGTGTCACATCCAGCGCGAAACCGTCGCCCACGCCGTCACAGTCCATGCTCGTCAGCAGAATTTCACCCGCGCCGCGCTTCACGCCCTCTGCCGCCCATTCCAGTGCGTCCAGCCCTGTGTTCTCGCGCCCGCCGCGTACATACACGTCCCAGCCGCCGCCAGCGCGCGATTTTACATCCATTGCCAGCACGATGCACTGACTGCCGAACCGCAGCGCACTCTCGGTGATGAAATCCGGGTTGCGCACGGCGGGCGAATTGATGCTCACCTTGTCCGCGCCCAGCCGCAGCAGCGCGCGAATCTGGTCGATGTCGCTGATGCCGCCGCCGACCGTGAATGGGATGAACACCTGCTCCGCCACGCGCGACACCACGTCCAGCATCGTGCCGCGCTTCTCGTAGGATGCGTTGATGTCCAGCAGTACCAGCTCGTCCGCGCCTGCCTCATTGTAGCGCACCGCGGCTTCCACCGGGTCGCCCGCGTCGCGGATATCCACGAAGTTCACGCCCTTGACCACCCGACCGTCGCGGATGTCCAGACAGGGGATGATTCGCTTGGTCAGCATGATTTGTCCCCCTTCCACTGCGCAAAGCGCCGGAGCATATTCAGCCCGACTTCACCTGATTTTTCCGGGTGAAACTGCGTTGCCATCACGTTTCCGCGCTGTATGGCGGCGGTGAAAGTCTGCCCGTAAGTGCAGGTGGCGGTCGTCCATTCCGGCGACACATCCGCCATACAGTAGCTGTGGACGAAATAGACAAACGGCGACTGTCCGCCGTCAAAGAGGACGCACGGGTGTGTGTCGAGCGTATTCCACCCCATATGGGGGATTTTTAGCCCCGCGTCGCGGAATTTCGTGATGGTGCCGGGGAACAGCCCCAGACCATCGTAGAAGCCATTTTCCTCGCTGTGCTGGAAGAGCATCTGCATTCCCAGACAAATGCCAAGGATAGGTACGCCTGCATCGGCGGCGGAGAGAATGGCGCGGTCGAGATGGAGCGCACGGATGCGGGTCATGGCATCGGAAAACGCGCCGACGCCGGGGAGGATGATGTGGTCGGCGGTGGAAAGGGTGGAGGGGGTGTCAGTGATGAAGCAGGGGACGGCAAGAAATTCGAGCGCCTTTTGGACGCTGCGGAGATTGCCCATGCCGTAGTCGAGGATGGCAATCATGGGGGAAAAACACCTCCTTGGGGGAAAAATTCGGAAGGGGGAAGGGGAAAAAAAGCAACACGCGGAAGAATTATGGTAGTGAAACCAACTCAATCGCGCGAAAGGGGTCAAGGGGAAAATTTCCCCTTGCAGGGTCAAGGGACAGCGTCCCTTGTGGGGTTTGGGGCAACGCCCCAA